>Ga0114997_10000601_pt1 | contig 29747 bp, 35 predicted proteins | sample ArcticOcean_MG_C_2_FD_87045 | JGI IMG/M metagenome (GOLD analysis project Ga0114997, IMG submission 87045) | Marine microbial communities from western Arctic Ocean - ArcticOcean_MG_CB4_136 | ecosystem: Environmental > Aquatic > Marine > Oceanic | place: Arctic Ocean: Canada Basin | collected... | reverse complement strand
CAGTACAAGACAAAAAACCAAAGAAACAAACTAAAAAAAACGCACTAAAAAAAGGTCTCCGACGATCCAGGCGTGCAAAAAAAAAAATCCCAAATAAAAATGTAAATGCTAAAATGAATATTAAGCATTTTAAAAAAGAAGGCGAAGGATATTTATATACCTTAAGTGAAAAAGATATTGAAGAGATGGTGCAAGAAGCTGATGAATATTATTATGCAAAAAACAAACCATTGATGAGTGATGAAGAATATGATATTTTGCGCGAATTGTCTCAGGAAGCATTTCCTGAAAATGAAGTTATTACAAAAGGTCATGAGGGTGTGACAATTACAGCTTCCAAAAAAAAGGTGAAATTGCCCTATTTTCTAGGTTCAATGGATAAAATTAAACCAGATACGAATGTTTTAAACAATTGGATTAAGAAATATCCTGGAGATTATGTTCTCTCCGCGAAATTAGACGGTATGAGTTGTTTAATTTGCTATGAAAAGGGTGATATTAAGATTTACACGCGAGGAAAAGGTGACGAAGGTTTTGATATTTCACATCTCGCGCCTTATATTACTATCCCCACATTGAAAGACACCGTCGCCGTCCGAGGCGAATTGATTATTTCTAAAGACAATTTTAAAAAACACAAGAAAGAATACTCCAATGAGAGGTCATTTGCTGCGGGTATGGTAAACGGTAAAAAATTGGATACGTCTAAATTGGTTGATCTTGATTTCGTCGCTTATGAAGTCATCCGACCCGATTTGCCCCCATCCCAACAATACACATTTCTAAAATCAAAGAAATTTATAACTGTAATTAATAAAAAGGTGAAGAAAATTGATCAAGATATCTTGTCTGATTATTTAATGAAATGGCGTGAATCGCACGAATATATTATTGATGGTGTGATTTGCATTCAAAACAAGAAATACAAACGTAAAACGAAAGGCAATCCAGATCACGCGTTTGCATTTAAAAAGGTGATGGGTGATCAAATCGGCGAGTCTATTGTAACGGATGTCATTTGGTCTAAAACAAAATATGGTTACGTAAAACCGAAAATTAAAATTCGCCCGGTGAAGATTGGTGGTGTTAAAATTACATACGCAACTGCACATAATGCGAAATTTATTGTAGAAAACTCAATTGGAATTGGTAGTGTTATTCAAATAATCCGCAGTGGTGATGTGATTCCAAAAGTGTTAAAAGTTGTAAAACCAGCAAAAGAACCTAAAATGCCGCCACAAGAAATGGGCGTGAAATGGAATAAAAGTGGCGTAGATTTGATTTTGGAAGATATTGAAAATGATGAAACCGTGCGAGATAAAACGATTTTGGCCTTCTTTCAAACAATCAATGTAGACGGTTTGAAGAAAGGAAATATGAAGAAAATCATTGATTCCGGTTATGATTCTATTCATAAAATTCTGAATATGTCAGTGGATGACTATATGAAAATCCCGGGATTTAAAGAGAAATTATCTGAGAAAATTTGCGATAGTATTCAAGATAGAATTGAAAATGTGGGTTTGCCTTTATTGATGGATGCTTCCAATATGTTTGGGCGAGGTATGGGTGAAAACCGAATCAAGATGATTTTGGATGAATATCCGGATATTCTTACGATGAAAGCGAGTTCGCCTAGAAAACGGGAAATGGTTGTGGATATTGATGGTTTTGCAGAAATAACTGCGAAGAAATTTGTGAAAAACATTCCAGCATTCAAGCGATTTATTAGAGAAAATGGCCTGGAATATAAGTTGGAATACACGAAAGAACTAAAAAATTATGATACTTCGCATCCATTGTACGAGAAAAACATTTTGATTACTGGTTTTAGAGATGAAGATTTCAAAATGAATATTCGCAATGTTGGCGGTAAAATTGCAAGTGGTATTAGCTCTAATGTGGATATCCTTGTTGTAAAATCAATGGACAGTACAACAAGTAAAATGAAAAAAGCTCAGGAATTGGGTGTAAACATTATGACTAAAGATGAGTTTGCGAATACTTATTAAATTGATTTAAAATATTATAGATATATTATTTTTAATAATGAGAACCACTCCTAGACAAATTGGTCAACAGCACTGGATGGCTGGTATTGATAATTTAGTATCAGATCAGAATCTTACAAATCAAATTATAAATTGGCACGAATCGGGGTGGGTCTATTCTATGCATCTGTTAAAAAGAGAGTACCGCGCAGATGGTAAGACCAATTTAACAGTTAGACAAGATATGTATAAATTGGATGAATATCCGGAAGATATTAAAAATCTGTTGGATTTTATTGTTGGCGATGATTCTAATAATTTTCAAAAATCTTCCGAAACAATAACATATATGTGCTAAATGATATAAAAATTATATAATATTTTTTATTATTATGGAAATCAATCTTACACCACAGCAATTTATTGTAGAGGGGACGCCTTTTAAATCAACAGCACAATTTGACGATAAAGATGTAACTATTATTAGCAAGGTAGTAAAAGAAGACGATGTTTATAAACTTGTGATTAAAGGTGATTATAAAAATTCAACAACGTGTACCATTATACTAAGCCAGCCCGATATAGATGTATCATTGGATGATATTCAAGAATTTGCGGTTCGTTCAATGCAAGTTGTTATACCTAAGTTTATATTTGAAGATTACCCTGATTCATTGAAGGCGGTGAATTTATAATTTAAATAAAATGGGGGAACAATGTTCCAATTCTTCATCTATGTTGCCCATGTCGCCCAACAAGAATTCTTTCAGAAATGTACTATGGGATACAATACAGATGTTTTTTTCAGGTCTTTCTCTCAGCATTTGTTTGAAATTATCTGAACGCTCTTTTAAATCAAATAAAGATTCTACATTGGGCGAATCTTTCCAATGCGTGGATTCTTCGGGAATATTTCTAAAATCTATATCGGGATATTGTACTTTTAATTCAGCTTTGTTTAATCGGTGATTACATTCTTCTATCGCTTGGGGGTATTCCATAATGTTATCACTCGCTATCATTTTTATATTGGCGTCTTTAAAAATATTTATTGCCGTTTGCAATGTCCTAGTTAATGGCGAAACAAAAATAATTTCTATATCTTCTTTTTTATCCCAAGTTCTGCCCAACGCCATAGATTCCAAATTACCTTTCCCAACTAAAGGAGTGTCTCTATGCAACGTATATGCCTTTGTACCAATATCTTTAAATAAAACATTGTGTAAAGCAGTACCGTGTCTAATGCACCAAATATTTTTCATTTATATATTGATAAAAAAAAATGTTTAACTTTTTTTTTTAAAGTTGTTGTCTAACTTTTCTAAAAAGTTAAAAGGTTTTGTCTAACTTTTCTAAAAAGTTAAAAGGTTTTGTCTAACTTTTCTAAAAAGTTAAAAGGTTATTTGGTATTCATTTTCCCGGTGGAAATCTCGCTTCAAACTATTCCACAAGTTCAAATAAATCGTCCTGTTTTTCTTTTTGCGTTCACCGCTTTCCCCACCCAACATCATCGCCATATATTTGTTAAAATGTGTGGAATTTGTGCGCGTTTTTTGACTCCATTCCGAATACACATTCATCAATCTTTTTTGAAGCTTGCTTACAATTTTTGACAAATCTTCTTCCGTGAATACCGCCCATTCTCCTTTCCAACAATATATTTGCTTTTTTTGCTCCCATGCTACAAAATACCCATCGTAAAAATCCCCTATGATTTTACCATATCCGTCAATAAATCCTGTTTGGAAAAGGTATGTTAAATGATATTCGGTTGGTTGTAAAATATCAGATAAACCATTGAAATCATTTAATTGTTCATATATATCATTGCCGTGCAATTTAAGCCATTCAAAAATTGTTTTCTTTTCCTTTTTTTTAAACGTTTTATTCTCTAACCGCTGAATTTTTTTATGCAATTTTTTATTATCTTTTTGTAACTCCAAAATCATTTTATAAAGACTATGTTGACTAGGTGTGGTCTCAAAGTCTTTATTTTTAATATTATTTATATTTTGACATTTAAGAATATGTTCATCTTTATTCATACCTTCTGTAAATTTGAAGTTGCAATATGGACATAAATCCATTTTTTATAAATATAAAATGATTAATTTTTTAAAATCAATTTATAATATTTTAATAATATATATGTCCGTTTGCAATAATTTATTTCCTCTATTGGTGTGTCCAAATGCATCTACAAAAACACATCCGATGAAAAATCAAAAACAATATAGGATTTCTTCATCCCACTATTTAGATTTAAAAAAATCTCTTACTGTCATTGGTCCAAGTGGCAATATTATGCGTGCACAAAATCAAAATGAACCAACTGACAATAATAAATGTGTCTCCAATATTGGTGGACCGGGTGACAATACACCTGCGTTACAAACACGAGGTTTAGTGAGAGCTATGCGTAAAAATGACAATGCTGGTGTGGATAGAAAACACGGAAGTTATGAGCGTTATTTAGCTAGAAAGCGCGGTTGGAACATTGTACAATTAGAATGCGTTTAAACATTAAATGTTACTCTGCGATTTGGATATTTCATCTTTTTTTGTATTTTATTTATTTTTTTTACAATGTCCGTAGTAGATGTTTTAAAAAAGAATGGAAAAATAGCGTGAATAACTGCTTTAATGGAAGCGATGAAAAGCATAATCGCAAAATGTAGTGAATAATACATATGTTTAAAATACCCCATTTTATTTTCTTTTGGGTGTTTTGTGAAAGATATATCGCTTAATTTCATTAAATAATATATATATATTATATAATGAAATCTAAGAAAAAACCACAACGAAAAAAAAAAACATTTAATAGAAATAAAATATCAAAAAAACCAAAAAGAAGAAGAACAAAAAGAAGAACAAAAAGAAGAAAAATATCTAAAAGAAGACGACGAAGAAGACGACGAAGAAGACGACATAAAAGACGACGAAAAAAAATGAAAGGTGGTGGTGCAGGAACGCTTGCTGGTTTAGGGACTTACGGTGGTGCAATTCCAGATAAATTATCGTGTTATAAATTAGGTGAAGACATATTATTGGATGTCGGACGTACTGAAATGGATGAAGAAATTACTAAAAACATTAAATATATATTTTTATCTCATTCACACATTGACCATATTGCTGGTTTGGGGGTGCATGATTGGCCAAAATTAGAAAAAATATTTACTGATATGACCGATGATGAGATAAAAAATTTATTTGGAAACAAATTTTTGAAAGAAGAACAAGAAATAGAAATAGTAACCGTATCAGGAATCAATGGTGAGCTAGAAAATGCGCTGAAGGGATATGATGTTTTTGCATATGATATAACTCATAGTGGCTATAAATCAACCACAGAGAATGATTGTTGTGCAAAAGCATATATTTTTCACCCCACGGACTCTACGGAATCAACTATTGTTTATTTTGGTGATTTTTCTCTTTTTAAAATTGGTTACACGCCTGGGTGTGTTTTTCAAGTTGTGGATGATGACGAACAAAAAAAACACAAAATTAAAGACTGCGAAAGCATTGATGATAATCCAAACCCAATGGGCTTTGACATCCCCGGTTGGGGGGGTGGGGAGGTAATAAATACGAAGGCAGCAACTCAAGTTGATACAATTATTGATAAGGTTTGTAGTTTGTACGCAGACTCACATCGGATAACACAAGATAATAATAACGTAAAACTTACAAGCGGCAAACCCATGAACTCCCGGGGGAACATTGAAATTTATGCTGAATGTGCGTTTCCGGACGGTCCCGATAACAAAACTTTTGGACATTTAAATATTAAAATGTATAAGTACTTAATAGAACGTTTTAAAAAAGAATATGAAAGAAAAAAACTTGATATAAACAAACTTCATTTTTTTATAACTCATACTAAACCTAAATTAGACTTCGATAAGTTACATAAATTGACAGAAGAAACAGCTTTGGATAATGATTTTTTCACGTTTCCAAATAAGGATGAATTTGGAGAGCTTTCTCGTCATCTTGATAATAAAACAACTTATACTGATTATATACCCGAAACAACTATTCCAGAATGGAAAGTGAATGATAAGTATTTTCCTACAGTAAAATATACAAACAAAAGTTTAGAAGTAACATATGAATGGCCGACGGGAAAGGAAGAAACTCAAGCCAAACCAATGAATGATGAACGTTTAATTACACTAATGGCTCAAACAGCACCGTTTATGGATTTATATTTTCCACCAAAAGATGCTCCCCGTTACTCTCCGGGGGCTGATCTGGAAAATGGTATTCATTTTAAATTAATAAATTGTCCTTTCAATAAAGAAGAAGAAGTTGGACCGTTATTTAATGATAAAATTTGGCCTGCTATTTTAGGCCCATCGACTAAACCTCCAGGAGCCATAACTTATGACTTTGAATAATAAATATAAATAAATGTTAATATTTATATTTATAAAATGAATAAACGGAAACAACAACTTAAATGTATACAAGAAGAAGCATTTGAGCTTTTTTCCAAAAAAAATAAAGATTATGGTGATTCGTTCGCCACTTATGGACCCGTTGGTGTGATTGTCAGACTGGGTGATAAGATACAACGACTCATTTCTGTAACAAATAATGGTGTTAATTTGGTGAATAATGAATCTTTGAGAGATACGCTTATAGATTTGCATAATTATGCGGCAATGGGTATAATGTTGATGGATGAAAAACCAAATAATGAAACGGGTCAACCGAAAGATAATTTATGAATTAAATAATTTTTTATATTTGTTATTGCAGTCTGTTTCTGAAATAAAATACTCAACGATTGGCGCTATTGATAAAACTTCAAATACAGAACCATTAGACATATTATAACGACCGTTAACCGGTATTGAATTAGTTATATAAAATTTACTAATCGCGGTCTTTGCATTTCCTTTATTATCAACGAATTTTTCCCACGAATTATTTGGAAAAACTCCGTGTGTTGCGAATGCGCTAATTTTACAGTTAGCGATATTTTGTATGGCTTCTGCGCATTTTATAAGAGTTCCTCCAGATTGAACCAAATCATCAATAATTATAACTTGTTGGCCAGCTTTAATATGCTCGCGACCGTCTTTTATTACCACTTTGCGAGTTTCTCCATCCCTTTCTTTACCACATATTACAAATTTAGCAGTTTGTTTTTTATCTTTGAAAAATCTTTCAAATAATTTTTTATATCTTTTGTGTGCACCATCGTCTGGAAAAGCTATGATTGGTTGCTTACCCAGGCTATCTATTTTTTTACATAATAATCCCGCTGCAGTTTTTAATTCCACTAATACGTTATCATTAAAATAAAATTGCTCACTTAAAGCGTGTATATCTATCAAGCCAATTACACTTGGACCAGACGCACATAGTGGTATTGAGGATAATATTCTTGTTAATGTATTTGCTGTTGCGATCTCACCCGGGACAGTTATACGTTCCATTGTTCCAGTTGGAAACCACGGTATTATAACTTTATAATTTATTGCACGATATTTTGGTAAAGCAAACATTACGGCCATTTGTGAGAAAACTGATTCGGGGGTATCTAAAGAAGACAAAAATACAACATTTTTTTGCATTACTTCCTGATGATTTTTTATGAACAAATTTGGCCAACCATCTTTAAATTTTGGCCATTGATTTCCTTTAAATCCCGCGAGTTCATCTATTTTTTTTTGATCAGGATTTGAATTCCATAAATCAGAATTGGTTGTTATTTCTCCCAATATTACACTACCAGGTCTTGATTTATTAATTAAATTTTTCACTTCTAAGGCTGTACTATACATACTTGGCGCATAGAATAATAATGTTCCGCATTTAGTATTGGCTTTTTTCTTTCTTGTATGTTTTCCTTTCCTTTTCTTTTTATTAACCCGGCTCATTATATAATATATATTATAAAATATATTTTAAAATATATTATAAAATATTATACTTCTGAATTTATATTTTGAATATAAAATACGTTTGTTGTTTTTTTTTCATTACAAATGCAATAATTGGATATTTTCAACTTTTTGGATATGCCAGAATATGAAATTTTAAGTTCTTTTTCAATATCGCGCAAAGATTTATATAATTTTGTTTTTTGATCCATATCAATTACGAGATATTTATATTCTTGTATATGATTCATTAGTTCTATTCTGTGTTTATCTACTATGAAATCGCGTTGATCTTTAGATATTTCTTTATCCATACTTAAATTTAAATGGTAAATAATTTTTAAACATTTTCTTTAATATATATATGTTAAAACAACAATCTAATTTTTTAATTATAACTCTTTTAATTTTTACATTCATTTTTATAAGCTATGCTGTTCTACCTTATTTGAAGATTCGGCTACCAACCATTAGCGGTACCGTTGTGAAAGGTACCGGACAAACGTCTCAATATGGATATCCAACCGCCAATATGATCATAGATACAAAATTGGATCGTGGCGTTTATACTGGAAAATGTCAATATGGAAATGTAACGATTTATAGTGAGGATAATTTTTGTGTAAAATGTCATATCCATAAGTTTGCAAATAATATTTTGGGAGATGTTTTAAAAATATCTAAGGTTAAATTTAAAGAGCCTTATCCAAATTAAATACTTTGGGCGATTGGTAAATTTAGTTGCCGCGCTTCCGAAGGACTAATCTGTGTCACAGTTGCAACTGGGATGCCCGACATCCTTTGTGGTGGTGTCATTTGTGGTGACATCCTTTGTGGTGGTGTCCTTTGTGGTGACATCCTTTGTGGTGGTGTCCTTTGTGGTGACCTACTTTTATTACTAGTATTATTTGTTATTTCCCGTATAGTTGGTGTTGATTTTCCTATCGGTTTACTTGGTTGTTTTCGCGACTTTTTTTTTACTGGTGCGGATTTTCCCCTCGGTTTACTTGGTTGTTTTCGCGACTTTTTTTTTACTGGTGCGGATTTTCCTCTCCTTTTCTTACTCTTTTTTTTACTCGGTTTCTTACTCTTTTTTTTACTCGGTTTCTTACTCTTTTTTTTACTCTTTTTCTTACTCGGTTTCTTACTCGGTTTCTTACTCGGTTTCTTACTCGGTTTCTTACTCTTTTTCCTAATACAAGTTGTGTTTGGTATTGGTAACCCGGTATCATTATTAATACAATAACAATCATCACAATCATTATAAGATATTGAATTACTGGGGGAATTAGAACCTTTATTTTTGAACCATTTATTAAAATTGTCTAAATTAAAATTACTGCCATATTTTATTTTTGATTGTCTCAATTGTCTATAATACTTGTCATTGTTTGGTGACATAATATATATATATAAATATTATAATTATGCGTTATCTAAAGCAATATTTGCCAATTCATCGGCGCGTTTATTCAAATGTCTACGCACATGGTTAAATGTTATTTTCTTAAAAAACTCCGGTGTTATAAATTTTGTGATTTCTGTATGCATTGGTTTTAAATTGTCACTTTTAACTTTCCAGTTACCTTTAACTTGTTCAATTACTAATTTTGAATCACCATAAACATTTACTTCTTTGATATCGTATTTAATGCATACTTTTATACCAACCAATAAGGCTTGATATTCTGCATAATTATTTGTTGCAATACCGATAGATTTCTTATAATTTATTTTTTCTTCCTTTAAAGAATCATAAATAACACCACCCAAAGAAGATGGTCCGGGATTTCCCCGACTAGCGCCATCAAAATATAAAGAAAACATAACTATATAAATTATATTAAAATTATTTTAATATTGTTATCTAATGAATGAAATTATAGCTGGTTTAACTAGCGGAATTGCGCAAACTATAATAGGACATCCTTTGGATACAATAAAAGTATTAATTCAAAACAAACAACCTATAAAAAAATTAAATTTGCGAAATTTATATAATGGGTGGCGCTACCCATTGGCAATATCAATGTTATTTAATGGTTCCGTATTTCCAATTAATAATTATTTTTATAAAAAAAATTATAATCATTATATTTCTGGTTTTATAACAGGGATGGTTGTTTCTCCACTTGTTTATACGTTTGACATTGGTAAAATTAAACAGCAGACAAATCAAAAAATAAAATTTACAGATTTTTATAAAACAAAAGGAATATCTTCAACAATTGTAAGAGAATCATTGGCAACATCCTTATATTTTGGCTCTTATCATTTTTGCAAATCTAATTATAATATGGATGCATTCGTTGCCGGAGGCATTGCTGGTTTCACAAATTGGACAATAACTTATCCAATTGATGTTATTCGGTCTAGACAAATTGCGCAAAATATTTCATTTATTAAAGCATATAATCAAAAAAATCTGTGGAATGGTTATAAAATATGTATTATTCGCGCTGTTATTGTAAATGCATCTGTATTCAAGGTATATGATGTTACAAACCGTTATTTAGTAGATAAAAGCAGCAGCAGCACCAGCAGCAGCACCAGCAGCAGCACCAGCAGCACCAGCAGCACCAGCAGTGAAAGCGCGTGGAAAGGAGCACGTTAACATTAGATCCTTAAACATAATAAATATTATTTTACAAATATATTTATTATGTCCAATGATTTTTTAATAGGGGGTACAGCCGCCATTGTGTCAAGAACAATGACTGCGCCAATGGAGTTGGCACGTTTGCAAATTCAAAATAATTATTTAAAGCATAATTCCATTTCATATGTTATTCGCAATGAAGGTTTCCGACATTTATGGAAAGGTAATTGGGCAAATTGCATTCGCGTTTTCCCGCAATATGCCACAAATTTTATGTTATATGAAAAATTTCAATCAAACATAAAAAAATATGTTAAAAATGAGAATAGCGTGCATTTATTATCAGGAGGCATTAGTGGTGTTATATCTATAATGAGTATATATCCATTAGAAACTGCCCGAACACATCTATCTTTACAAACAAACAATTTAAAATATACTGGTCTTTTTGATGTTTTACATAAATTATCTATGAGAGAATTATATGCTGGTGCAAAACTTACTTGTTTCGGATATGGCCCTTGGAACGCAATTAATTTCGCCTCTTATAATTACTATAAAACCAACTTTATACAATATGAAAATAATTCACCATCTATATTTAAACTATTATGTGGAGGTTTTGCAGGAATTACAGCTATTACAATTACATACCCAACTGATCTCATTCGGAGAAGACTGCAAATGCAAAGTTTTTCACCCGAAGTACCGCGATATGGTGGAATATTAGATTGTCTTAATAAAATTTATAATAAAGAAGGTATAAAAGGTCTTTATCGTGGATTATCCATTAATTATATTAAGACATTTCCGACGTTGGCAATACAATTTTATGCCCTAGATACTCTAAAAGAAAATTTTTGACGAATATTAATTTATTTCAATATATTAATAATGAATCGCACGCCTTTTGATTTGAATATAAATAATTATTCAATGATTGAGATAAAACTACTTATAAAATTGCCGGATTTTTACAACATTGGTTTAATTGAAGAATCTATTTTAAATATTAGTAAAAAAATAATTAATTTAAATTTGTCAAAAAGTGAAAATGCCGAATATATTTCATTTTTAAATGATATAAAAATTATTTTAAAAAATGACTTGAGTGAAAAGGAAAATGAAACATTAAAAAATAGTATCAATGAGTTAAAAAACACACAAGAAATATTAAAAAGGGAGTTAAATATAATGCGAAAAATAAATGAAAAAATAAAAACGGAATAATATAATGGATTTCTATACAATAGACGATAAAGATTTTCCAATCATAAAAATAATTTTGAAAGGTGATATTGAAAGAGAATCATTGACAAACCTTTTCAATGCTTGGTTGAAATTATATGACAGGAAAAAAAACTTTTATTTATTATTTGATATATGTGATGTTAATAACCCATCTATTAAACATATTTACCAATTGGCAATATTTATTAAAAAAATTAAGAAAAAGAAACCACAGTATTTAAAAAAAAGTGTTATGATTTTAAATAACAATTATATTCTTAGAAAAATAATTGGTGTGGTTTTTAAAATTACACCACCTGCGGCACCATTATATTTATATTGGAAAGAAGAAAACGAAGAAAATGTAAACTGCGATACTATACGAGAAATTTTTGAAACGCAAAATTATAAATTCCAAGAAATTTTACCATAATTTTATATTTTTATGATATATATATGGGTGCTGGAATTTTACCTGTTGCATTTTATAATGGTTCGTTCCATTTTTTATTTTCACGAGAATATCAAACAAATAACAAAATAGATTGGCGTGATTTCGGCGGAGGAAAAGAAAATAAAGAGTCAAAAAAACAAACAGCCATTAGAGAATGTTGGGAAGAAACGGATGGATTTTTAGGAACACAACAAGATATTAAAAAATTAATAGAACAAAAAACTTTTTATACAATTAAAACAAAAAACTATTTTTTATATATTGTAAATATTCCTTATGATAAATCCTTGCCAAAAAGATTTAAGAAAAAATTTGATAAAATTGCGAGATCTAACCCTGAAAAGTTGGCAAAGGGTGGATTTTATGAAAAAGATAAATTAAAATGGATACGCTTAGAAAACATACCAAAACATATGCATAAATTTCAACCTTGGTATAAAAAAATAGTAAATGAAATTTATATTGCATTTAATAATTTCTATAAAAATTAATATTACTAATATTTATATGTTTCATTATACCAATTCAATTACTAATAGTAAGATAGATACATACGTATATATATCTTGTTCAAATTTTGATAAAAATATAAAAAAACTAGAAAAACAATTCAAATTTAAATTTCCTAATAAATTTTATTCTTATTTTAGAGGCGAAACAAATAAATTTACAAAACTATTCATAAAAGATAAATTATTTATAATTGGAAAGATTAATGAGAAAAAATGTTCTTTTACCGATATTGATAATATGTTAAAAAGAATTTGTGCATTGATAAAAAGAGATGGTAAAATAATAAATATTCAATTCTTATTAATACCCATTGAGGAATTTATAAGACACCAAGTATTGCGCGTGGTGTATTATATGTATGATTTTGATAAACATAAGACTAAAAAAAACGCACTGAAAAAAAGTATCCATTTTTGTGGAGTAAATAAATTAAAATCTATTATATTAAATTCAATAAAAGAAGCACGTATTATCAATGATATGCGGGATATGGTAAATGAACCAGGTAATATTATGAATTCCACCAACTTTGTTAAATTTGTGAAAGAAAATCATCAAAAATTAAAATTAGACATTATGAATCAAGCAGAATTAAAAAAGAGAAAATTAAATTTAATATTAAGTGTGAATAGAGGAAGTGAAAATAAACCTTATTTATTAATTGTTAAATGGTTACCTGTTAAAAAACAAAAACCGGTTGTATTGGTTGGGAAGGGTGTTACATTTGACACTGGTGGTATTAATTTGAAACGATATGATTTTCACGATATGAAAACGGATATGACCGGTGCTAGTGCGGTGTTTTCATTATTGCGATTATGTGCATTGAACAAGTTAAAAAGAAATGTTATCGCGTTGATCCCATTAGTAGAAAATATGGTAGGGTCAAAGGCTACTAGACCCGGTGATATTATTACAAGTTATAATAAAAAAACGGTGGAAATTATGGACACTGATGCGGAGGGTCGTTTAATTATGGCGGATGCTTTATCATATGCGGAAAATTTCAAACCTTGTTGCGTAATTGATGTGGCGACATTAACGGGTCAAGCTGGTTCAATATTTAATAATATGTCTATTGTTATTATGGGGAATAATGATAATTTACTAAAAAAATATGAAAAAATAGGTGAATTAACAAATGAAAAAATATGGCAATTACCATTGTGGTCTGAATACAATAAATATTTAGATTCAACGGTTGCGGATATTAAAAATACAGGAAATGCATCTTCTGGTGCTATTCTCGGGGGTGTATTTTTAAGTAATTTTATACCAAAAAATACAAATTGGATGCACGTTGATATCGGCGGTGTTTCTTTTGATGAAAACGATTCTATTATAAATGGCGCAACCGGTGCATCCATTATTTCGCTGTATGAATTACTTAAGACTATTCGTTAATTTAAATTGAAAGTTCTCTCATAATGATTATTTGTAATTAAATTATGATTCAAATTGGTACAGTGCGTTTTAATTCCGATACGTGGGTTGAGAATGAAAGATGGCGCTCTGAAAATAATTGGGATGGTTGTGTTTACGGGTTGGACAAGCAAATTCCAGATAAAGTTCCATATGGGTCATCCATTTACATTATTGAAATGAATAATACAACGAATCAAATTATGGGAATTGGTAAGATTAAATATATATTCTTGTCCGAAAATCGTACAAGAATATATAATAATGATAATTATAATCGTTTTACGTATAAAAGTGAAAAAAGAATTGATCGCAAAGAGTTGTTACAAACAAGTCAGGGAATGATTGAACAAATTGAATTAGTATTATTTAAAGGATCGCGGCATTTTAAGCGTGGTCACGGTGTTATTATTATACCGCACGACAGATTTGGTATTATATATAAAAAAAAGAATAGAAAGCGAGTACAGTGTGCAAAATGTGGGAACCACGGTCATAATGCGAGAAGTTGTAAAAATGAAACGCGTGAAAAACCACCGGATAAACCAACTGAGAAAAAAAAATGTAAAGTATGTGGACAATTGGAAAAGGGGCACATTTGTACAGGTTTTCAAAAAGATGAAAACAAAATTTCTAATATTTTAAGATTTTTCAAAGGTTTGTTTTAAACCATAATTCCGCCAGGACCTGGTGCAATATTTGGTGCAATATTTGGTGCAATATTTGGTGCAATATTTGGTGCAATATTTGGTGCAATATTTGGTGCAATATTTGGTGCAATATTGGTTAATGGGCGGCGTGTCCAATTTCCATCATTATAAATTATTATAGGTTGTCTAAATTTTTCTCTTGAAATTAATTCTATAACTGGTACAATATCATTTACCCAAAATCGGCGCTGTTTTTGGGTAAAATTTCTTTGCCACGTTAATCTATTTATACTTTGTATGGTCATTATTCTACAACTATTAATACCAGTCGTAATTGAATATTTACCCCCAACAAATGGTGTACGGTTATTGTATTTTACTGCTATTTTTGATAAACATTCATTTGCGAATTCAAGAATATTTTGAATATTTTGAACATATTCAACTATTTTTGGTGAAAATTTTATATACATTTCCCTTCTGTGTTTTTTAAAGTTTTGTTCCGTTTGTTCAACACCGTTTTCTTCTACCATCATTAAATAATAATCAGTATTATATTTTATACACTCATCGTTATCCAATTTTAATATAATATTAAATATTTCATTCACTTGCTCAATACTTACGATATAAATAAGTTCAAATATATGAAGAATTTCCAAATCTTTTTCCCGTTTCATATTTAATTTATATAATTCTTTCTCGTAATAATCTTGATCAATTTGTTTGCGAATAAATTGGATACGCAACTCTCTTGTTACATCATCATTTAAAACAAGTCTCCTATAATGATCCAATTCATACATTCTAAAATGGTGAATATTATACCTTACTTCTTTTAACCAGTAAAAGAATCTTAATTGATTGATAGAATTTTTAAATATTGGAAAATTGCAAGGGCAAATTTCAGCTTTACTTCTTTTTACATTATTATATAAAACTCTATGAAAAGACGGAAATTGTTCAGTTTCTGTAAATTTTGCACATTCCCAGAAATAACGAAGATCATTCTCGTTCGGAAGCCCTCCGCATAAAATTTCACCTGGTTGTCTAGTATTGGCAAATCCATTTTGTTTTTTCCATTTAATATAATGTGGGTTATGGTTTTGTCCATAATCAATATCACCAGATACCCAATCAAAGGTGACGTGGCATTTCACACACCACATTTGGTCACAACCATTGATTTTTGAAATTAGTTCTGAGCAATTTGGACACGGTTTGCTTTCTTTTAATATCATTTCAACGGTTGAAACAACTTCCGGGTCACAACTATGTTCTTTTGTTTCCCCACCATTTTGCGAAGGAATGATTTCCATACAGGTTCCGCAAACGTGTGTGTCACATAAAACACACTTGCCATTTTTTTTTAAAAAGCCGTTACAACTATCCTTCGGACATTTCATTTTAAATCCCGTATCCTTTTTATAATTTGGTTGTCTAAGATTCTTTTGTGTATCTTTCATCTTTTGCAATTCAAGTTTTTTTTGAAATATTTTTGATTTAAGTTCTTGTAGTTCGTTTTTACCATCTTCAATTTTTTTAGTATAAGATTCGGATTCAATTATATTTTTAACATCCGTCATAGTATCTGAAAATTTTTCTTTTTCATTATTAATCATAATTTTAATTCTGCTTTTTTTATATTTCGTTTTCATAAATTTTTTAGTTAATTTACTTCGGCAAAATTGTAAATCAAACGAATAATTGCAGGATGGGCAAGATGGCTCGGTATTCAATAATAAAATATGCGTTTTAATGCATCCGATGCAAAAATTTGTATTGCAAGAAGAACATTCTAATTTTCGCATATCTTTCGTACCAAAGTCTTCATAGCAAATTTGACAATTCATAATTTAAATTTAATGAATTTTAAATATTAAATTTACATAATCAATTTATTATTTCTTTGATATAAATATATATGTTAGTTTTATATAATGAGTGGTACAGATTTTGATATATCAAATTATAGTACAGAAGAATTAGTAAATATAATAGGGTTGGGCGGAGTACTCCCTTTAACAAACGGGAAAATAGTGGAAAAAATACAAGAAATGAAAGATCAGTTTGAGGAAAAGTTTGACGGAAACGGAGCATCTGGCGTGTTTGATGCGTATGGTGGAATCCGCGATGATGATACATTCATAATAAAAGTAAATGAATTATTAGCAAGTCTACCACCAAATGTAATAGAGAATTATGAAAAAATTTTTGGCGTTTCTTTTAATCCAGGTTATGTTGTTGATGTTAACAATCTAGATCAACAAACAAAAAAAAATATTGTAACAGATTGGGGTAATTGGTCAACCAGTATTTATAGTAAAGAATTTAGAATGGAATTAAATAAATTAATGATTGAAGATATTGCATTTGCTGAACACATTGAAGGCAAAATAAATGAACCGATTGATGGCGAGTTATATGAAAAAGCATTCACACACGCAGAGGATGCTAGAGATGGGTATATATTTTTCTTTGATCAAATAGCACATCGGTTGCGTGAATATAAGAAAGAGGAGTATAGTACAGATTATTATGAAGAGGAAGAAGAAAATGAAAAGTCATTATTGGAGGGTGATTTTATGGATGACAATGAAAAAATAATGGCTGCGAATAATTTTGCAATGCCTATTTGGGATAGAACAACTTTTAAAGGTGCTCCGCCAGCAATGCCGAAAGACTATATAAATCCATTATCAAGAGGAACAATGACAAAAACAATTAATATTGATAGCCAATATCGCACTATCGCTGACCCCGTTGTATGTATTCGCTGTCCAGATACACTGCAATATTATGAAACCGTCGGGACAGGTGTTACTGGTAAGTTTTCTGTTGTAGCTTCCAATAATGATGGAAAAATATTAATTGCAGGAAACTCTGGTCAAAGTTTATATAAATTAGATATTAATGAACCAGATGATATATTAGATGATTCTTTAATCAGTACTTGGGATGATATTAGTTTTAATAAATCTGTATTAGAAAATGAAATTAATAAAGAATGGAAAGATATTACGATGAATTATTCTGGTAATTATATAGCTGTCTGTAATAAAAAACATATATGGTATTCCATTTCAGATGGTAGTGATAATACTTGGGAAAAGGGAAAAGTAAATTATTTAACAGATGTTGATTTATCAAATTCAGATATATCTGGAAATTGGAAAGCAATAACATCCGATTTTACAGGGAAAAATTTGTTTGCTTGTAGAGATATATCGGATGGCGATATATATGCCGATTTTAAAAAAGGTGGTGTGTGTTATTCGGATGATTATGCCGCTACGTGGGTGGATTTATCTGGAGAAATAAAACATCCAAATCTATCTCTAAAGGAAGATATGAGTCAAAATTGGATAGATATTGAAGTCTCGGGTGATGGTAAAAAAGTATATGGGATATATAAAGAAAATGATAATTATTATATTGTGAAATCAATAAATAATGGTCTCAGTTGGGATATTATTAATGTTTCTAAGTTGGATAATAATACTGAATTAATAGATTATGATTGGAAACAAATTGTCACAAATTTATACGGTACAAAGGTATTTATAATTGCGGGAGATTATGGGGGTATATGGCGTTCATTTGATTCGGGGACAAATTGGTCAAAAGTAACGGGTCTAGATAGTAGTTGGAATTCAATTACTTGTTCATTGGATGGTTTAAAGGTAGCTGTTTGGGATACAACTAACGAAATACTCAGATTTTCAGAAAATGGTGGTGCTGATTGGAATGGTCCAGCAACAGTAACTAAGAATGATACATTATTTGTAATTGCAAAATCAAACATTGTTATTTCCGACGATGGTGATAGAATACTTGGATTGGATTATAGTGGCAATATATTTACATCAAAAAAATGTGTAGAAAAGGATTTATTGTTATTTGATAGACCTAGTAATTTTACAATAAACTTGAGTGAACCAATTAAAAATGTGGTAAGTATTGCAATTAAAAATATAGAATTACCTCATTCATGGGATGTTTTTTCAGAAAGCGAAGGAACCAATGTATTTTATGTAAAAAAAGCAAATGAAGATATAATAAAAATAATTATACCTGAAGGCAGTTATCATTATAATGATAATTTTGGCCCTGAACTTAATTTAATAAAAACTTTAAATTTGGCATCTATTGATGGATTGGATGATTGGTCCCTGCCGCCAGTTAACTTTTCGCATTGTGAAATAATTGATGATACAGAATTAATTTTAACCGGGTACCAAGCTCGCCCTTTAATAGTTGGGGAAACTATGGACATTTCTGGTTTTTCTGGTTCTGATTCTGATTTGAATCAAAAATATACTGTTGCAGCAGTGAATTCACGAAATGAATATGTATTAACGGGAAAAAATTTACCACAGGATAAGATATCCATCGGCGAACTCGCGATCACAAAGATTGAAGTGTTTAGTAATGTGGCGACAGTGACTCTTTCAAATGTGCATTCACTTAATGGGGGGGACTTAGTGTTAATTAGAAATACACACTTTAATGGGAAACGAGAAGTAAATTCTGTCGTCGGCAAGACATTCAAATTCAGTATCAGCGTGCCCGATGTTGAATATATATACATTTCTGATGCTTTCGCCAAACGTCTTCTGTTTGATCCCAAAGTTAGGGTGAAAAAACACGAATTAATATTTAGTTATAGAGGAAGTAATAATATTGTTGTTAGAAATTATTCTGAAAAATCAATGACTATTTTTTGGCATCGTGAAGAATCCAATGATGTATGTGGCCCTGCTGGACAGGGAACAAAAGTGAATTATAATTTGGGGTGGTTATTAGGATTTAGAAAAACTTTATTAGGATTGGGAAGCAGAAGTGCAAAAGTTGGAACAGCGAAATTAAATTTAAAGGGCAGCAAATACGTATTTGTAACATTGGATGAATATTCAAATAATAAAGCACCTGATACGTGTATTTCTTATGAAAATAACGCAGCAACATTTAATATGCCTTCTTATTTTGTGAAAACAACAATGGGTATTGAAGTTGCAAATGGAAAAATTACAGAAGATAATAAATGTTGGGTAAAACCTGATTCTCCACCCAGTAGGTATTGTGGCAAAAAAAGAGCTAACCCGGAACTATTAAGTAATTTAACAGCTGCACAACGGTATACAATAGAAAATATTAGAAATGCCTTATTGGTGCCAAAGAAAAAACAGTATAAAAGTCCAATTATTTCTAATTATTTGGCGAAGGTACAACTTCTATTTAATAGTACAATATCGCCATCTATACAATATACAACAGAGAGGCGCGTTGAAGCCACACAAGAAACGCGCGACTATTTTGGACCGATTACACTGCGTAAATTTAAAATCCGTTTATTAAATGAACGTGGTAATGAGATTGATATGAATGAAGATAATTGGTCATTTACATTATTAATTAAACAATTATATAATAATTAAGAGATGGAACAACAACTTGGGTTTTCATCGTATAAATATGAACAAGATTCTCGTTTTTTTATAGAGAGGTGGTTTAAAGAACCATTATCATTTAAATTTCTTAAATAAATTCCCTTATGGTTATCAATATCAAAAGTATTCATAACTTTATTTAAAAAAAATTTGACGGATTCTTTTATATTTTCGTTTTTTTTTGCCGAAATTTCAAAATAGTCAATGTTTTTATTTTTAAAAATCTTAGATATTTCTTCGTAAGAAATTACCCTATCTTTATCCGTTTTATTTCCAAATGCTATTATAATAGATTCGCAATCTTGTGCGCGATAAGTATTATATTCATTCAACCAAAAATCAATGTGTTCAATTGAGTGATTGGACGTTAAATCAATAACAAAAAATATACCAACGATATTTTTATAATAATTTCTAACAATTGGGGCAAAACATTCTTGTCCAGCAGTATCCCATAATTGTAATTTAATATTTTTATCATTGAATTTTACTTCGGTGGAATTAAATTCAATGCCAATGGTAGGCATATAATTTAAATCTTCTCTTTTTTTGCATATACGGTTGCATAATAACGTTTTTCCAACATTTGCATCGCCAATTGTTATTATTTTAAAGATATATTTATCGTCATTCATATATATAATCACTATATTTTTTATTTAGATAATGTAAATCAAAAAACAATTTTTATTTCTTCAAATGTGTTTTTTGTTAAATTTTCAATATCTAAAATATTATCGATCATACTTTTATAGAATTTGTCCAAATCTTTGCGCGATTTGGATATTTTTCTTTTAAATTCGGATGAATTTTGTGTTAATTTATCAATAATTTCTTTATTTGAAAAATCAATGTTTGCATTATTAATAGCACATAATATATCGTAAGCATTTTTTATTTTGTTTATGTCTTTATTGGTATTGTGTAAATAAATTGCTAATTTTTCACCAACGGGTTCAATGCAATAATCAGATTTATTGCAAATACCTGACGCATTGGACATTAATACTGCTGCCCATATATCATTATTATTTTCAAGATCTCTTTTAAATTTGTCTATTTCTTTTTTCGGTACATTTTTTGCATAGTCTTTATTTTCAAACATTATTTTATTATTCTTACCGTCAATCATAATAAAATCACCTCTCCCGGGTTCTTTATGAGTGTCTTCAATTATATTTTTAGGAAACAACATATTTAAATTTTGAAACATTGCATTTTCACTTAACTTACCTTTAATTGATGAATTTTCTTCAGATTTGCACGTTCTATTTACAATATCTTTCATTTCATCCGTGTATTTTGTTCTTAATTTTTCCATTTCTTCTTGGTGTTTATTATATAGTAATTCTGTTCTTTCTCGTTCATTATTAAAATGTGTCTCTTTGATACAGTTTAATTGTTGTGAATTTGTTTCAAGTTGAGTTGTTAAAATTTCAAGTCTCTTTTCTTTATCGTTTATTTTTTCTTCAAATTGCAATTCAATGTTGGTGGTAATATCTTTATGCATTTTATTCTTTTCCAAAATAAATGTTTCTTGTAATTTAGAATTTTCTTCAATCTTATTTTTTAATTGTTTTTGAAAATTTTGAATAATTGCTTTATATTTTTCTTCATTCTCGTTTAATTTATCATTAAATTCTGAATTTTCATATCTTAATTTTTTTTCATTAATAAAATTAAGAGCTGAAATTCCAAGTTCAATTGCTTTTATTTTATCATCTTTATCTAAATTCATCAACTCGTACACGCATTTATTATTTGGTAGAGCAATCTGTATAAATTGTTCTGTCATCATTCATATAAAATTGTTTATATATTTTTAAGTCTATTTGAAAATTTTATTATATTAAGATAGCATAAAAATGGATAAATTTATTAATATTAAAGAAAAAAGTGATATGATATTAGAACCTTTACAAGTTATGATACAGCTTGCATTATTATCACATTGCCCCAATGGAACTAAATTAAGTATTTCGGATAATTTGCTGCATATACAACAGCCCTGTTGGAATCAGGGTATATGGCGATGGTATATGAAGGATAATAAAGATGATTTATACTATTTGTTTCAGGCAATACGTCGTTTTTATATGTGGTATAAACCTGAAAACTGTTCAATATATTCCAAAATATTAGAAACGGCGATTAAAGGATTGAAAAAACTGCAAGAGACGTATGAAAATACTGATAAAATTTCTATAAAGCATACATTATCAATGTATACAAATATATTAAGCCTTGAAACACCCGATTTATTTAATGATAACAATAATGAAAATTCTGTAAATATAGATAAAGTATTTCAAAATATCACTTCTATTTATAATAAGAAAATTTTAGCGATAATTTTTAATACATTTAAGCTAATGGACGATGAGACAAATGAAGATAATAAAACGCAATTTATGGATGGATTGTTGTTAATTATGATCCCAACAAATAATAAAATAAAAGGGTGGATACGAGAGAATTTAACTTGTTAAATAATATTGTTATAATATATTATGGTATTTACTGGGAAATGGTTTATTTTAGCTGTCATTGCGATGTTTATCATTGTAATATTAGATGCTGGTAAAAAATATATTTTAGATTTTAAATTGCTTAATCCGAGTGAATTAATTATTTATACATCAATTGGCATTGGTCTATTTGGATTATTGCATTATTTTTATGATAAAAAATGTAGAACTCTAACACGATTTAATAGAAAAGCTTTATTATTTTTATTTATTCTATCAATATTGGGGTACATTTTTAATATTGTGTTTGTAAATTCAATTAATCTGTCACCAGATGTAACATTGGTATCAATGGTACTTTCATTGAATATAATACTTATCTATTTAATATCAAGTTTATTTTTTGAAAAATCGCCGAATTTTAATTTGAATGTATTTTTAGGATTAATTTTAATATTAATAGGTATTAATATAATTTCCAAAAATTTTTAGCTTTATTATATATATTATGATAAATATATATAATAAATGGTTTGGTTATTCATTATTAGGTATAATATTTGTTTGTGTTGTGGATTTAGGTAGGAAATATGTTTTGGATAAAAATATGATTCGCGTTGATGAAATGATAATTTATTTAGCTATTTTTGCTGGTATGTTAGGCGTTATACATTTTTTAGTTGATAAAAAGTGCAGGTATCCAACGCAGATAAAATCAAATTCATTGTTTTACATATTTTTACTGGCACTTTCCGTATATGCGTTTAATATTTCTTTCACGCGTTCAATATATTATGCGTCTGATGTAACTTGGCCGGTGATTATGATATCTTTATCAGCTGTATTTATTTATTTATATTCAAGTTTATTGTTTGATGATTCTCCGGATTTTGATTGGAAAATATTATTAGGGGTTGCGTTAACAGTCGTTGGTTTAGGAATTATAAGTATATATTTTAAAGATTAATTTATAAACATATTGTATATAATGCCGAGAAGTTCAAGTGTCAGGTATTCTAAAAAAGCACCCAGAAAGGTGCGTCGTTCGGCAGCAAAAAGAACCCAACGAAGAAAATATCCAAAAAAACGAAGAACCCAACGAAGAAAATATCAAAAAAAACGACGGGGTGATTATGTTGATGAAAGGAAAACAGCCAAATTTATGAGAAATTTTTTATCCAGAACAGTTGGTGGCCGCAAGAGAAAACGCAAGAGAAAACGCAAGAGAAAACGCAAGAGAAAACGTTAATTTTACTTGTAAATTACATATAATTTATAAGTGAAATATCCCAATATTACGCCGATTGTACCGCCAACAATAGTTTGTTGAATAGTATGCCAATATTCTTTTACACGACAATACATTACATAAAATCCAATAAATGTCATTAATGAATAAATGGTTATTTTTTGTATTTGTGGAAGTGCGGAATTATAGTATGTTCTTAAAATAATGTAAGTTGAAAATAAAACAGCTATTTGTGAATGACCAGAAGGCATACCATGGGAATTTATTGATGTTTTGTACATTTTGCCATCTTGAGGTAATTTAAAAACGGCAACGGGTGGTCTTTTACCCATTCCGATTATAGGATATTTTTTATCTCCCATAATATTTCTACAACAGGTTTTAAATATTTTATTAAGTACTTCAGATGTTAAAAATGCAAGAAATAGAATAATTCCTTCATTTCTGTTACCAAAAAACATAATAGTAATGGCAATTATAAAAAGAAGAGTTGGGTATTCGCGCGCAATTCGTAATATTTTTCTGTGATGCAATATATTTATCATTTTTTATATTATATAAATATATTAAATTATTGGTTTTTCCGAAAAGATTCTTTAAGTATGAAATTAAAAGATAAATGAAAGTATGCCAAAGAAAGTTTGAGCGTTTTTTTCTAAAAGTATTTTGGGATTTTTATATTTAACCTTGGTAAAATTTAAAAATTTCAGAAATAGAATTTTTTTTTTTCATTTTTTGAGCAAAACCTTCATCGTGTAGGGGAAATAATAATTTTTTTTTTAAATTTTATGTAGGCAGCTTATGTAGGCGACTTTTTTCACCATTTTTTCTGCATTTTTTCTGAAAAACAACTGAAAAAAAGGCCCTTACTGACTAACGTTTTTAGAAATTGCCAAAACGTATTGTTATGATATTATCGTTTAAAAAAGTTTGAGAATTTTTGAAAAAAAAACTGAAAAACAAAAAAAAAGTGCTCACCAAAAATGGACACACTGAAAAACGTCACAGAATTTTTGATTATCAAAATCAAACGAGTTATGGTAATAAATAAAAATAAACAGACCTTTTCAATCGCTGCATAAAAGTGCTCGTGAGCAACTTTTATGCAGCGACCGGTTTTTATAGAAAAAAAAAATAAATACATTTATGCACACAACTTTTTGCTGTTGAAAAAAAAATCTGTTTCAGTGTGTCCAGATTTATAAAAAAATAATTTAAAAAAATAACAATAATATATATAAAATGTCGGCAAAAATATTAAAATGTGACAAATGTAATTACATCACAAAAAAAAAATATAATTTAGACAGACACGTTAATAAGGTGCATTTGGAGTTTTATGAAAAATGTTTATGCGGAAAAATATATACAACGAAGAGTGGATATAAAAGACATTTGAAAAAATGTTATGAAATATTAAAAAACAGTAATAAAAAATTAAAAAATGATTTATTAAAAATGCAGGAAAAAGATCCTGTGCAAAATATTACAAATAATACGACAAATATTTCTATAAATTTATTTTTAAATAAATATTGCAATGAGGCGACGAATTTAACAGATTTCATAGATAATTTAAAATATACTTTAGAGGATGTTATGAATACTTATAATAGTGGTTATACAAATGGTATAACGAATGTGGTTTTAAAAGGATTGGAAGATATGCCAATGGGCGATCGTCCAATTCATTGTACAAATAAAGAAGGAAAGTTATTTATCAGAGATAATAATCAATGGGAGGAGGATAATATAGCTAAAAAGGGTAAAGCGTATAGTATTATGTCAAAAATGCGTAAAAAACAATATTTGGCATTGCGAGAGTGGGACAAGGCACATCCGAAATGGGAACAAAACGAGAATTTATCTGTGATACGCTGTAAAATATTGAATAAATTACTTGGTGATAATAATGTGGAAAAAAATATGAAGAAAGTATTAAAAGATGTATCAAAACAAGTTTCGTTGAAGACTTAAGATTCAATTGTATGCCCCAGTTCTTTCTTATCTTGACGTTTGGAATTCCATTTCGCATTTCTTTCATTCCACGCTTCCCAACTGTTTTTAGCAATGAATTGAATTTGCCGCATACACATACCGAATGATGCACCCGAATGATTATTATTTTCAAGTCCATTAGAAATTGCATTTACATTTTCGTGACCCCAATAACAGTATCCAGCATTTTCTGGCGGCTCTTCATCGCGGAACCACTCCCAAACCTGCAGACGATTTGTTGTTTTGATCAAATCGTCAATTTCTTGATTCATATTTAAACCGTATCCGCCAATGAAAGGATTCCACACTTCGGTGGTCGGTGTAATGACTTGAATTTTTTCTTGTTGACTTGATGAATGCATACTTTTTGCGAGTTTTAGAAAGTTCAATATATTTTAATATCAAATCAATTTTAATTATTCTCTCAGAGTTAAATATATAAAACTATTATATATTTAATAATTAAATGGGAAATATATTATCAACATTGAGAAATGAGTGCTGTTGTATATATTCTAAATGTTGCAGATGTTGTAAAGACAGATGTTTAACAGAGGAAGAAAGAATACAAATTATATATGATGAGATAAGTTCAGAAGAAATATGGGATGCACAAGTTTAGTAATCCTTTTCGGTGAAATTGACTTTCGTTTTGCCGAAATATCCAATTAAACATTGTTCGGTATTGAAAATTTTATTGAATAATTCTTGAACTTTTTTGAGAGACATATTTTTAATGATATTTGCATATTCATTATAGGAATAAATTTTTTTGTGTTTTTTGTGTAATTGAAACAAGAATTGAAATTTAAAAAAAGAACTTAGTTTATTTGTATTATTGAAATTGCTTTCATAAAAACTTAATAACCTTTTATTCTTCACATTTGTTAATTTATTTTTGGGGACTTTTGTTTTTTTGTATTTATTAATTAATTTGAACACAATATGTAATACCTTTACGATGTTTTTATCAAGTGTGGAAATGGATATTTCGCAACCTGATCCACAAAAATTTGTAAAAAACCCACATTTAGCACCATAAACAAGTTCGTGTTTCACGCGCAATTCGCTCATTAGTATTGAAGAGAAATCCCCACCAATAATTTGTGATAAAGCGGATAAATATGGGAAATCCTTATCACCTCTGTGTAAAGAAATTGGGAAATATATTTTAATATCAGTATTTTTTGCATTTTTATTTTGGACAAAAAGTACTTTTTTCTTGTAAGAAAAACAATTATTGACGCATATTGGTTTGGGTGGAGAGTGTGTTTTTAATTTTTGTTTTAATGATTTTATCATTGTTTTTTTTTCAAATTTTCCGGTAATGACAAATAGAATACGTTTTTGGTTGAAATATTCTTTAAAAAATGTTGAAATATTTTGTTTATTAAATGATTTTAAGACTTGTAATTGCCGTGTATAATCCTGACTGTATTGTATACCTTCAATATTATAGAAATTTTTATATAAAACATCATATAATTTCCAATTAGGATTATTAACATAAGTATTTAATTCATTACGAACGGCGTGTCTTTCTTTATCAATCATTTTTTTAGAAAAATCAGGATTTATAATAATAGATACAATATAATCTAAAATTAAATTGGTGTGTGTTGCTAAACCCTGTTTCCAAAAATGTAAATAAGTATCTTCCGTGTACGCATTGGAGAAAGTGCCATACTTTTCCCAAAAATAGGTACAATGTTTTTTTTTGCATTTTTCCCACCCTTCCATGAGCGCGTGTTCTAAAAGATGTGAAATGCCGGCATTATTTTTATGTTCAATGATATTACCACCAAATAACAAACCTTCAATGCGTATAACTTTAGATCCTTTAATGGGTAATAATAAAACTGAATATCCATTTATATCAATTATATTTGGTTTTAATGTTTTATATATATTTTTTCTGGTGTTACTTTTTGACTTGTTTATTTTTCTTCTTGTGGGCATCTTACTATATATAGATATTTTTATTTTCTTATATTTGTCTAGTGCAATAACATTATAACTATCGGAAAAAAGATACAAAAAAAAGAGCACTAAAAAAAAGTCTCATAAATAAATTTTTCCAAGAATAACATATAAAGTTATAAGTGAAGTATAATGGAATACTTTGCGAATATTTTTTTTAGTTTTTGAAATGTTACAATAAGGTAATATTTCATAAATGCCCGACCACGATCTTTCTCTCAGAAGATATTTTTCTAATCTTATTAAAAAACTACCATTAAAAAGGATGTTCGTGAACATCATCATACTCCATAAAGCAACTCCAAATTTAAAAGTTTCGGTGTTCGCTGGAAATAAAAAGATTTGTAAAAAAACTATGAGAGAAAGATTATAATGTAAAAGCGCGATGATCCAAAAAGTATGTTCTGGATGTCTCGTGATTAAATTTAAGTTTTTTTCAATTTTGTTAAAAAGTTTTTTATTCATTGAAATAAATAAATAAATAAATAATTTTTTTTATACGTAAATATAAACACGTGCAAAAGTTGATGTCTCCTGGAAAGAATTGAAATGTGCGAAATGTTCTAAAAAAAAATAGTTTAATATCTTTTGTTTTACGATTAAATTGATTAAAAATAATAAAACAAAAGATATTTTATAAATTATTAAAAATGAGCGAATCAAAAAGTAGAGTGATAAAGAGGACATATAATAGATATGGTGATCAAAAGTATTATTTATCAAAAATTCTCTCAGAATATTTTCTAAAAAAAAATCCAAATCCAATATTTACAAATGAAGATGAAAAAGTTAAAATGGAACTATTCAAAATAGCCAATACGAAAACGTGTTTTATTACAGGCAATGCCGTAAATGGAGTTGGTGATCATTTTTATGAGATAAATGGATATTATAGAAAAACAGGAAAACGAGGAATTGATGATCCGTGGAATATTCTTCCTGTTTGCGGAACTCGTAATAAAAGTTATAAAATATTTAGATTTACGATGAATGGGAAAAATATAAAAAAAAATATAGGATACGAAGCACTAACGGTTGAAGAATTGGAATATCTCCTTAATTCCGATGAAGATGATTATGTTATTATGGGTGATATATATTGTAAGATTCGCGCCTGGGAAATATATGTTGCAGATAGAGGTGCCATTATATGTTACGAAGAATCTGAAGAATTTAAAAAAATTCGGGAAAATAATAAACAAAAATACAATGAGTATTGGGATGATACAATTGCTTTTGTTGGGGCAATTTTAAATTGAAAATATAATATGTGTATTTATAATAAATGTATAAAGTTCTTTAATATTCAAAAATATGGAATCAAAAATTACGAAAGTTCTCACAAGCGGATCATCTAATAAATTATTTAAAGCTTTTTGGCATTTTATTTTGGTGGTATTTATAACATCATTTCTTCATTGGAGTCTTGTGAACTTTTATTCGTGGAATTGTGTTGATTCATCTTGGACAGGAGCGATCATTCATTTTATTAAACTTGGTTCACCATTTTGCCAATTTATAAATTATATACAATATGAAATTTCAAAATATTATGTCACAATTTGGGCATCCGCGGGTATTGCAATTGTTGTTTATTTTATTGGAACGGAAAAAAAATAATAATATTGTTACCATTTATGCAGTAAAATATTTAGTGTTTATTTATATAAAAAAAAATAAACAACAAATTGTGCAAAATATCCACGAATATATAAAGTGTTAATTATCTTTTTTTATTATTATTACCAAATATGGTAACAAATTAAAAAAAAATTAAACTTTATATACATTATGGTAACAAAACAACATATTATAAACAAAATATGTTTTATTACCTATT
>Ga0114997_10000599_pt1 | contig 29770 bp, 31 predicted proteins | sample ArcticOcean_MG_C_2_FD_87045 | JGI IMG/M metagenome (GOLD analysis project Ga0114997, IMG submission 87045) | Marine microbial communities from western Arctic Ocean - ArcticOcean_MG_CB4_136 | ecosystem: Environmental > Aquatic > Marine > Oceanic | place: Arctic Ocean: Canada Basin | collected... | reverse complement strand
TCCATTTGAATAACTTCCATTTTACCTTTATCAGCTCCTACAACTTTCATACTTTCATCAAAAACATACTCAGCCATAGTTCCTAGTGGAACTGCAACTTTTTTGCCTTCTAATTCTGAAGCATTAGCTTTTGTGATTCCTGATGCATTCGATGTAACACAAGTTGTACCGCCCATTCCGTATTCCATAGCGATATCAACAAGTTTTAAAGGTGCATTAGATTTAACTGCGTTTATAAACGGAACTAAGCCTTGTGAGTAAGAGATATCAATATCTCCAGCTAACATTGCATCAGTCATTGCTCCACCATTTGAGAAGTTTGTCCATTTAACTGGAACTCCTAAAGCGTCATCAAAAGTTTTTTTCACTTTATCTTCTTGATTTGGTGTAGGCCACTCTAAAAAGAAAGCTACTCTTACTTCTTTTGCAGCTGAAAAAGCAGCTGACATTGTTAAAGAAAGAGCAATTGCACTTCCTAGTATCATTGTTATTATTTTTTTCATGTTTTCCTCTTAATAATTATTAAGTTAAGTAGACTATTTAAATAGATAATGAGTTAGAAGTAAAACAAAAACATCTACCACCTCAGGTTGTACCAATTAATTTTTTGTTGGTAGTTTTAGATTAAATGATAGTCTACAAATATTTTAAGAAGGGAAATTATGAGTTCAGGGGATATTTCAAAAATACCAAATTCTTTGCAAGAGCATTGGATGCCGTTTACATCAAATAAAGACTTTAAAGAAAATCCAAGATTAATAACTGGAGCTAAAGGAGTTTATTTAACAAATCATAAAGGAAAAACTATGATTGATGCAAGCTCTGGACTTTTTTGTAATCCTTTTGGGCATGGTAGAAAAGAAATTACAGAAGCCGTCGCAAAACAATTAGAACAACTTGACTATTGCCAACCTTTCCAACAAGGATTTGGAGGATCATTTGAACTTGCAACAAAAATTGCAAGACATACTCCTGGAAATTTAAATAGAATTTTTTACACAATTTGTGGATCCACAGCAGTAGAAACTGCAATTAAAATTTCAGTTGCTTATCATAGAGCAAAAGGGGACAGCCAAAGGTTTCGCTTTATAGGAAGAGAAAGAGGATACCATGGAATGAATATTGGGGCTATTTCAGTTGGAGGAATGGTTAATAATATAAAAACATTTGCAAGTATACTAATGCCAGGTGTAGCTCATATGAGACATACTCATTTACCTGAACATAAATTTGTAAGTGGTCAGCCTACTACTGGAGCTGAGTTAGCTGATGACTTAGAAAGAATAGCGGCTAACTTTGGTGGAGAAAATATTGCAGCATGTATAGTTGAACCAATTGCTGGATCTACAGGAACATTGGTACCACCTAAAGGATATTTAAAAAGATTAAGAGAGATTTGTGATAAACATGGAATACTTTTAATATTTGATGAAGTAATTACTGGCTGGGGAAGAACCGGATCAGCATTTGCATCGCAAGAGTTTGGAGTGACTCCAGATATAATTACAATGGCTAAAGCAACTACTAACGGTGTCGTGCCAATGGGTGTAGTCGCTTGTAAAGAAGAAATTTATGATGCAGTCATGGACGCTTCCCCAAAGGGTGCTGTTGAGTTATTTCATGGATATACATACTCAGGAATTCCTGTTGCGGTAGCAGCAGCATTAGCTGTTCAGGATATTATTGAGAAAGAAGACGTTTTTAGCAGAGCAAAAGAAATGGCTCCATATTTTCAAAAAGGACTTTTCACACTTCAAGATATAGATGTAGTGGAAAATATTAGAGGCTATGGAATGATGGGTGGAATTGACATGAAAATGAATGTTAAACCAGGTAAAGCTGGGTTTGAATGTTTTAAAGCTTGCTATGAAGTAGGTGTTAATTTTAAAGCTACTGGAGATTGTTTAATTATAGCCCCACAATTTATTTGCGAAAAAAAACATATAGATGAAATTATTGATAAACTAAGAACAGGAATATTAAATTATTCTAAAAACCTAAAAAACTGATTTCTATGAAAATAGGTGTTCCTAAAGAGATTAAACCTCAAGAAAATAGAATAGGTTTAACCCCAGATAGCGTCAAAATTCTTACATCAAATGGGCATAAAGTTTTAATTGAAAACAATGGTGGTTTTGAAGCTGGGTTTGAAAATGATCAATATATAAAAGCTGGAGCCCAAATAGTAGAAAAAGCTGAAGATATTTTCAACGATTCAGAAATAATTGTTAAGGTTAAAGAGCCTTTAAACAATGAAATAAAAATGATTAAAGAAAATCAGATTATTTTTACTTATTTACATTTAGCTGCAGCAAAAGAGTTAACTGAAGGTTTGGTTAAATCAAAATCAGTTTGCATAGCTTACGAAACAGTTACAGATAACAACGGTCGTTTACCCTTACTAGCGCCCATGAGTGCAGTAGCTGGACGCATGTCAATTCAAGCTGGAGCGCATTCATTAGAAAAACATCAAAAAGGAAGAGGTTTGTTATTAGGTGGAGCTCCAGGCATTGAACCTGCGACTGTAGTAATTCTTGGTGGTGGAGTAGTTGGTGAAAATGCTGCTTTGATAGCAACTGGCATGAGATCTAAAGTACATATTGTAGACAAATCACAGGAGCGTTTAGATCAATTAAAAAATATCTTTGGCGATACAATTATTCCTGAATTAAGTGATAAAACTGACTTAAAAAAATTAATTTCAGATTGCGATCTACTTATTGGTGGAGTTTTAATTCCTGGAGCAGAAGCTCCTAAATTAGTCACTAAAGACATGTTAAAATTAATGAAAAGAGGTTCAGTCATTGTTGATGTTGCTATAGATCAAGGTGGTTGTGTGGAAACAAGTAAACCTACAACTCACGCAAACCCTACCTATATAGTAGATGATGTGGTCCATTATTGTGTAGCAAATATGCCTGGTGGTGTTCCTAGAACATCAACACTTGCATTAAATAAAGCAACTATTCCTTTTTTATCTAAGCTTGCTGATAAAGGTTATGAAAAAGCCTTAAAAGAAGATAAAAATTTCTTAGCAGGATTAAATGTATTTAAAGGACAGGTAACTTATAAAGCTGTAGCAGACGTATTTGGTCACAATTATACTTCACCAGCTGACGTTATAGGAGCTTAGCAAAGCTTCTTTCTTAAAGGAGAGAGAATGTATAGACCGCTGCCAGATAGTTTAACAATTAAAAAGTCACCCATTGAAGGCTTAGGACTTTACGCAACAAAAAATATTAAAGCTAATGTATATATTGGATTAACTCATATTTTAGATGAAAGATTTGAGAATAATTATTTAAGAACACCTCTTGGTGGTTTTTACAATCACTCAGACACCCCTAATATTCAAAGAATGGTAACTAATGTTTTACCTAAATTAAAATTTGGTGACCCAGCTCCAAACCCTGATGAACAAAGTGAAGTAAAAAATATAGAAGGTTCTAGAGAACACTTATACCCAAACGTCTATGCAAGGTTTATGTACCTTGTAACAATTAAAGATATTAAAGCAGGGAAAGAGCTAGCAGCAAATTATAATTTGTATACTTATCCCAAAACTGGCGTTGGTGTTCAATCGTTTTAAATGAAAGATTTACCATCAAGCTCAAAAGTAGTTGTGATTGGTGGAGGTGTAGTAGGCTGCTCTACAGCTTATCACTTAGCAAAATTTGGTTGGAAAGATACAATTTTACTTGAAAGAGATCAGTTAACTTCAGGAACAACTTGGCATGCCGCAGGCTTAGTTAGTCAACTTGGACCTTCTGCTGCAATTACAAAAATAAGAAAATACAGCTTAGAACTTTATAAAAAATTAGAAAAAGAAATAGATTTATCTAGTGGGTTAAAATTAAATGGAGCTCTTTCTATTGCAACCACTAAAGGTCGTTGGCAAGAACTTTTAAGACAAGCTACAACAGCACAATTATTTGATGTAAACGTTGAAGTTTTAAACATAGATCAAATAAAAAAAATATATCCCATAATTAGCGACAAAGATATCTTGGGTGGAATTTTTATGCCAGGCGACGGTCAAGCTGATCCCGTAGGTGTAACAAATTTATTAGCAAAAGCTGCTAGAAATGAAGGTGTTGAAATATTTCAAAACTCTCAAGTGCAAAAAATCATTACCAAAAATGGCAAAGTTCACAGTGTTAAATTAAAAGATCAAATAATTCGATGTGAATATGTAGTTTTAGCCACAGGAATGTGGTCTAGGCAGATTGGAGAAGATATAGGAGTTAGTGTTCCATTATATCCAGCTGAGCATTTTTATGTAATTACAGAACCAATGAAAGATCTTCCAAAAAATATCCCAGTACTAAGAGATTTTGATGACAGCTTATACTTAAAAGAAGATGCAGGAAAAATGTTAATTGGAATTTTTGAAGGTAAATCGATCCCAGCATTTGATAAAACCAACAGAGTTCCTGAAGATTTCTCTTTTGGGGAATTCCCTGAAAATTTTGAACACTTTGAGCCTTATTTAAAAGCAGCGTTAAAAAGGGTTCCAATTCTAGAAAAAGCTGGAATAAGAAAATTTTTTGCAGGTCCAGAATCTTTTACACCTGACACAAATACTCTTTTAGGTGAAGTTTCTGAAGTCAAAAATTTATTTGCATGCTGTGGTTTAAATAGCATTGGAATTGGAAGTGGGGGAGGAGTTGGTAAAGTTACAGCCGAATGGATGATGAGAGGTCATATCAATGAGGATTTGTTTATATACGACATAAAAAGATTTCAAAAATTTCATTCAAAAATAAGTTTTATAAAAGAAAGGGTAACTGAAACATTAGGTGATTTATATGGAATGCATTGGCCATACAAACAGCATAAAACGTCAAGAAATCAAAAACTGCTTCCTTACCACGAAAGTTTAAGAGATGCTGGAGCTTGTTTTGGTGTAGTAGGAGGTTATGAACGGCCTATGTGGTTTGCAATAAATGGAGCTAAACCTAACTACGAATATAGTTATAATTATCAAAATTGGTATCCTTCTGCTGAGTACGAAGCTACAAATACCAGAAAAAATGTTGGTCTATTTGATTTAACTCCTTTTGCAAAGTTTGAACTTAAAGGTTCATTAACACATAAAGAGTTACAACGTATATGTACAGCTAATGTTAAGAATGAAAAGGGCAGAACTACTTACACTCAAATGTTAAATAACGATGGAGGAATAGAGGCTGACCTAACTGTCGTATGTTTGGATGTTGATTACTTTAGAATTGTTAGTTCAGCAGCAACACGTATTCGAGACAGACATCACATATTAAAACATTTAGATCAAAAGATAGAGTTTAAAGATGTAACTGAAGACTACGCTTGTCTTGGCGTGTTTGGACCCAAAAGCAGAACGTTAATGACTGAAATTGCTGGTGATTATTTTAAAAATAGTGATTTTCCATTTGCTTCTGGAAAAAACATAACAATTGAAAATATAAAAATTTGGGCACAAAGACTATCTTACGTAGGAGAGCTAGGGTGGGAATTATATATACCAACAAAAGATGCAAAAAAAGTCTACAACATAATAATTAAAATTGGAAAAAAATATAAATTATGTCATGCAGGTGTACATGCGATGGATACATTAAGAATGGAAAAAGGTTATTTGCATTGGGGTCATGATATTTCTCCAGAAGAAAATCAATACGAAGCTGGATTAAGTTTTGCTATTAGTTTTAAAAAAAAAATAGATTTTATTGGAAAAGAATCGTTAAAAAAAATTAAAGAACAGAAGTTAAAAAAGAAATTTGTAATTTTATCTTTAAAAAAAAGCAAGCCCGGCTTACCTTTGCTTTTACATGATGAGCCTATTTACTGCGATGAGAAAATAGTAGGTAGAACAACTTCAGGAAACTATTCTTTTAATTATAAAAAAAATATATCTTTTGGCTATGTTAAAGGCGACGTCGATATATCTAACAAAGACATAGAAATTGAAGTCGAAAAAAAGAAATACAAAGCAGTTTTAGAAGAGCAACCTCTGCATGACTCAGAGAATAAATCTATAAAGAGCTAAAATTGTCTTGGGTATCAAAATCTAAACTTATACCTTCGTTATGAAATGGAACGTTTAAAATTTTATTTTTATTTAATTCAATTATTTTTCTAGCTCCCAAATCACCTTCCAAAAGCATTATTTGATCTTTCATAAATTTAGAAAACAAAACAGGATTTCCCTCTTTGCCTTCATGTGTTGGGATAATAATTTCTTTTTTATACTTAAGCTTAAGTTTTTTATTATAATTTTCCCTACTTTTAATTAATTTATTATAAATATTTTGATTAACGTTTGGCATATCCCCTAAGGATATAAAAAAAGCATCAGTTTTTTTAGATATACTGTGTAAACCTGTTTTAATAGATGAGGAGATTCCACTTTTAAAATCTTTATTATAAACAAATCTTATTTTTTTGTGTATCCCAATGGCATCTTCTATTTTTTTATTTTCATGACCGGTAACAACAATTATTTCATCAACGGCACTAGCTAAAATATTTTTAGTTGCATATTTTATTAAAGGAATTCCATTTATTTCTTTAATAAGTTTATTTTCATCTTTCATTCTTAATGATTGACCAGCTGCTAGCAAAATAGATGAAATCATTAAGCTTTGCTACATACCGCTATAAAATAACCATTATGCCAATCACTATATTGCCCAAGAAGTAATTTAGGTAAAGTATTATCTTGCGTTGTTTTAATTTCTATTTTTGAAATAATTTTTATTTTTAAATCGTTAATAGCTCTAAAGGTTCCTTTTCTAACTCCACTCCAGTTCCAATCATCAATAATTAATATAAACAAATCATCAAGAGCTGGCTGAACAATTGATATGCCGTTATATTGATGCTCTTCTTCATGTAATGCATCATAACAATAAATATTAAATTTACCTAGATTAGTATAATTTACGTTTCTGAAATCAGACTCAATAAACTTAAAGTCAATATCTTTTGTAATTACTTTTTTTGTATTTATTTCAAATTCTTTTTTTTGATCTTTAGTATTATAAATCTTTTTAACGTAATCTTCGGTGTCAAATTTAAGCCAATTATCAATACATACAGCTTTTGCATGATTACCATATAGTGCAGAACAAACAGTTGAGCCTGCCCACGAACCAATTTCTAAATATCTAGGATTTTTTATTAAAGAAACCAAATTATTAATAAGCATTCTATATTTTTTTCCAGACATTCCTGACATAAATTTAATATCTTCAGAAATTTTTGTTTCAATAGCTAAAGCTTTTTTCAAGGAAAGTTTAAGATTTTTTGAATAATTATCACCATCAAAATTTCCATCAACCATAATGGATGTTTCTTCATTGGGTGATAAAACTATTTCTCCACTCATTATTTATTGTAAACTTCTGAGACTAATTGAGCAATAATTGATAAAGCAATTTCTGGTGCAGATTTTCCTCCTAATTTTATTCCAATAGGACCCTTAATTTTGTTAATCTCATCATCAGAAAAACCAGATTCCGAAAGTCTTTCACATCTTGTTTTATGAGTTTTTTTGCTACCTAGGGCCCCTATATAAAAAAAATCTTTTTTTAATGCATACTGAATAGCTGGATCGTCAATTTTGGGATCGTGTGTTAAAGCGACCAACGCAGAATTACAATCAGTTTTTATTTCCGTAAAAGCTTCGTTGGGCCATTTATTAATTATTCCAATATTTGGAAATCTCTGTTCCGAAGCAAAGTATCCTCTGGGATCAATAATTAAAATTTCAAAATTTAAACTTTTAGCAAAATTAACTAAATATTGAGCAATATGAACAGCCCCAACTATTATAATTTTAATTGGACGAACATACATTTCTACAAAAATATTTGTTCCCTCCAAAATTCCATTTTTTTTTTTATTTGAATGTAAACTAATTTTTTCTTTGTATTTTTCAAAATTACTATTTAAAGACTTATTTTTTTCAAAAATACAACTTTCACCGTTATCAAGATTTGTAACTATAGCAAATTCAATTTTTTTATTCTTTTTTTCAATAATTTCTTTTAGTAAAGTTTTTTTCATTTAATCAATTTGTTCTAAAAAAATAGTTATTTCGCCACCACAAGCTAGACCAACGTTCCAAGCATTTTCATTAGAAACTTTAAAATCTATTTTTTTAAAATGGCTGTTTTCTTTAATTAAATTAGTACACTCCCTAACAACTGCAGTTTCAACACATCCTCCTGAAACAGAGCCAGAAAAATCACCTTTGTCGTTAACTATCATTCTACTTCCAACTGGTCGTGGTGATGAACCCCAAGTTTGAATGACTGTTGCTAAAACTACATTTCTTTTTTCATCAACCCAATCTGCAGCTTCGTCTAATATTTTTTCATCAAATGAATTTTTCATCGATTATAGTTTAGATTAAAATTTGTTATTTTTGAATTATTAGCAAATTGATAAAGCTTTTCTAGCCATTACTTTGATAATATGTGCCCTATACTCTGCTGAAGCGTGAATATCTGAATTAAGTTTATTGCTTGAAATATTGATACTATTAATTGAAGACTCTGAAAAATTGCTTGATAAAGCAACCTCTAGTTCCTTGCACCTAAATACACAGCTTGCGGCTCCAGTTATAGCAACTCTTACTTCTTTTTTTAGTTTTGCCACGTACACTCCTACGATTGCATATCTAGATGCAGGATTTGGAAATTTTGCATATGATGATTTTTCTGGAAGCTCGAACTCAATTGTCTCTATAAGCTCACCCTTTTTTAAATCTGTTTCAAACATTCCTTTAAAAAATTTGTCTGCAGGAATCCTTCTTTTATTTGTATGAATTGTTGCGTTTAAAGCCAAACATGCAGAAGGATAATCTGCTGCTGGATCATTATTTGCTATCGATCCTCCTATTGTTCCTCTATTTCGAACTTGTGGATCACCAATACCTTCAGCTAACATTGCTAAAGAAGGAATAGATTTCATTACTTGACTAGAAGAAGCAACCGTAGCATGAGTTGTTGCTGAACCAATTTTTAAAGATTTGCTTGCGATTTTTATACCAGACAATCCTTTAATTTTTTTTATATTTATAAGGTTTGAGTATTCTGCTAATCTAAGTTTAATAGCAGGCAGCAAAGTCATCCCACCAGCTAAAAAAGCTGATTTAGAAGAAAATAATTTTATAGCTTCTTTTGTATTTGATGCTGTTTTAAAATTAAAATTTTTCATAGTTAAGCTGCTACTTTTTTATGGTCATTTTTTTTTATAGCGTTCCATACTTTTTCAGAAGTTGCTGGCATAGAAACGTCTGTGCCAATCGCATCTACAACAGCGTTCATAACTGCTGGTGGTGAAGCAATAGCTCCTGCCTCTCCACAACCTTTTGATCCTAGTGGGTTTGATGTGGCTGGTGTTGTTGTGTAATCAATTTGAATTTGAGGAAAATTATCTGCTCTAGGCATTGTGTAATCCATATAAGAAGCTGTTGTAAGCTGTCCCGATTCATCATAATGACTATTTTCGTATAAAGCCTGACCAATTCCTTGAACAATGCCACCATGAACTTGCCCCTCAACAATTAAAGGATTAATTATAGTACCAAAATCATCAACCGCTGTGTATTTTACCACTTTAGTTTCTCCTGTGTCCTGATCAACTTCAACTTCACAAATGTGTGTTCCTGCTGGAAATGAAAAATTTGTTGGATCATAGAAAGATGTTTCTTTTAAACCTGGCTCTAACCCTGGTGGAAGAGGTGATTTAGCATCCCCAAATTGTCCAGGCAAGTAACATGCAAAAGCTATCTCACCAATAGTTTTCTTTTTGTTTGAGTTTTTTAATATAAAATCCCCATCCTTAAAATCTATGTCTTCTGACTTACCTTCCAACATATGAGCGGCAACTTTTTTTCCTTTTTCAATTATTTTATCACAAGCTTTAGCTATTGCTGAGCCTCCAACAGCAAGAGATCTCGATCCGTATGTTCCCATACCAAATGGTCCTTTATCTGTATCTCCATGAACAACATCTATATTTTCCATTGATATTCCTAATCTGTCACCTACAATTTGAGCAAAAGTAGTGTCATGACCCTGACCATGACTATGAGAACCTGTAAAGACAGAAACATTTCCTGTGGCATTAAATCTTACTTCGGCAGATTCCCAAAGACCTACGCCACAACCAATAGACATAACAACTGCCGATGGTGCAATTCCACAAGCTTCTATATAAGTCGAAAAACCAACACCTCTTAACTTCCCTTTTTTAGCAGATTCAGATTTTCTATTTTGAAAATTTTTATAATCAGCAAGTTCTAATGCTTTATCTAAATGGGCATTATAATCACCAGAATCTATATTATGAACTAAACATTGTTGATGTGGAAATTTATTTATAAAATTTTTTCTTCTAAACTCTGCTTGATCCATACCAATTTCATTTGCAGCTTTATGGACTATTCTTTCAATGAGGTAGGTAGCTTCAGGTCTACCAGCTCCTCGATAAGCGTCAACAGGAGCTGTGTTTGTAAAAACAGCTTTCACATTGATAAATGCTGTTGGAATATCATATAGTCCTAATATTAAAGGAGCATACAAATAAGTTGGTGTAACAGTAGCAAAGAGAGATGCATAAGCTCCAATATTAGCAATTGTATCAACTTTTATACCAGTAATTTTGCCGTCATTTTTAATTGCTAACTCAACATGTGTAATATGATCACGACCGTGACAGTCAGATAAAAATGACTCACTTCTTTCAGCTACCCACTTGATCGGCCTTTCTATTTTTTTTGAAGCCCATGCTGTAACAGCATCTTCTGCATATGCGTAAATTTTAGATCCAAATCCACCACCAACATCAGGAGCCACGACCCTAAATTTATGCTCTGGATGAATCCCTCCAAAAGCTGACAAAACTAATCGCGACAAGTGTGGATTTTGACTTGTTGTGTATAAAGTTAATTCATCAGAAGAAGAATTGTAATCACCAATACAAGCTCTTGGCTCCATAGCATTCGGTATTAATCTATTATTTCTTAAATCAAGTTTAATTATTTTGTCGGCTGAAGAAAAAGATTCTTCAGTTTTTCCTTTGTCACCTAATATAAAATCAAAGCAAATATTTTGATCTATGCCTTCGTGAATAGCTTCAGATTCCATTGCGTCGCCTGTGTTGACTACAGCTTTTTGTATTTTATAAGATACATCTACTTTTTCAGCAGCGCTTTTTGCTTCTTCAAGAGAATCTGCGATAACAATAGCAACATGATCCCCTACATAGTTTACCGTATCTTTTGCCAATGGAGGATGATCAGGAACTTTCATGTCCTTTCCATCTTGACTAACAATTTTCCAACCCGCTATCAAGCCACCTATTTTTTCTTTAGCAATATCTTCTCCTGTGAAAATTTTTACTACACCAGGTAATTTTGCTGCTTTAGATATTTCTACATTAGTAATTTTGGCTCTAGCATGGGGAGATCGAACAAAATACGCGTACGTTTGATTAACAAGATTTATATCTGCTGTATATCTACCTTTGCCTGTAAGAAATTTTTTATCTTCTTTTCTTTCTACTTTAGATCCAATTAAACTTGCCATATTTTAACTCCTTACATTTTAGAAGCTGCTTCTTTTACAGCAGCAACAATATTTTGATATCCAGTACAACGACAAATATTACCTTCTAGCCACTCTCTTATTTCTATCTCGTTAGGATTTTTATTTTTTTGCAATAAATCAACCGCGCTCATAACCATTCCTGGAGTGCAAAAACCACACTGTAAACCATGCTTTTTCTTAAAAGCTTCTTGCATCGGGTGCATCTCACCATTATTTGAAAGACCTTCAATAGTAGTTATTTCGTCACCTGCACAATCAACCACTAGTGTAGTACAGCTTTTTACAGAATTTCCATTTAGATGAACTACACATGCGCCACATTGAGAAGTATCACAACCCACATGAGTACCTGTTAAAGTCAGTTTATCTCTTAAAAAATCTGATAATATTGTATTATCAGAAACATCTTTTGAAATTTTTTTTCCGTTAACTTTTAAATTAATTACAGTCATTATCTCCTCTAAAAATAACACCTCGTAACTTTGGACTTTAATATTAGAACTTAATATATGATGATCTGCAACAAAAATTTAAACTAAAATAAATAAATTATTACAACTATGAGTAGCACAAATATTGCAAATGCTGAATAAATATACTTATTTAAGAAATTTGATTTAAGTTCAGAAACTCTATTTTTATTTCTTGATAAATTTGCGTCGTAAGTTTTAATAGGAGCAACTAAATCAGCAAACCTGCCGAAAAAATAACCTGCCATTTTTTTTGCAACTCCATCAATTAATCTTGATCCTAGTTGAGCAATTTTTCCACCTACATTTACATCAACTTCGTATGATAAAATAGTTTTCCCATTTTCTTCATTCAATTTTATATTCGCATTACCGTTAGCAAAGCCGACTGTTGATTGACCTTCCCCAGAAAGTGTATAGCTCTGGTTTTCTATTATATTAGAAATTTTAACATCACCCGAAAAAGTTGCATTCATTGGACCTATTTGGTTAGTGGCAGTTGCTTTAAAAGTTTGTTTATCTTCTTTACTAAAAGACTCGCACCCAGGTATGCATTTCATTAGTATATTTGGATCATTTAAACATTTCCATACTTCTTCTTTTTTTACATTTAAAGTATAAGATCCAGAAAGTTTCATAATTTATAAAATAGTATATAATAAATTTTGCTATGGACGATACTACAAAAAAAGAGCTTCAATCCGCTGCATTCGAAAGGTTAATACAACATTTACGTGAAAGAAAAGATGTGCAAAATCTTGATTTAATGAATCTAGCTGGATTTTGCAGAAACTGCTTATCAAAATGGTATAGAGAAGAAGCTGAAAAAAAAGGAATTGAAATTTCTGACCCAGATGCGAGAAAACACGTTTACGGAATGTCTTATTCTGAATGGAAAGAAAGGTATCAAAAATAATTGAATGTATTTTATAACAACACTTTTTACTTCAATATTTATAATTATGTATCTGGTGCTAACTATTTTTGCTATTCGGGCAAGAAGAAAAGCTCGTATTCCGATAGGGTCTGGGTCTGACGAAAGCTTGTTAAGAGCGACCAGGGCGCATGGTAGTTTTATAGAGCATACTATTTTTTTTTTAATATCGATGTTTTTACTTGAAAATAATGGCGTGAACCAAATTTATTTATATAGCGTTAGTTTTATATTTGTAATTGCTCGAATTTCTCATGCAGTAAGCTTTTATCTTAAAAAAGGGATCTTGAGGCAAGTAGGAGTTATGATAACAATAACTTGTTATGTAAGTAATCTTGTATACTTAATTAAATCTCTATCATAAAGTTTAGAACTTTTTGTATTTTTAATTATAGGAAGAAATAAACCTAAAATGTACAATAAGATTATAACTAGTGAAACAATCAACATTGCTCTAACACCATTTATTTTCATAAAAATTATCTTTCTTTTAACCGCGGAAACAATTCGACAAAATTACATGGTTTGTGATTAATGTCCAATTGATATTTTAATATTCCATCCCATGCATCAGTTACTCCCCCAGAAGATCCTGGTAAAGCAAATATGTATTTTCCATTTGACAATACCGCGCAAGCTCTTGATTGCATAGCAGAGGTTCCAACAGTTTTATAACTTAATTCTCTAAATAGCTCGCCAAAGCCAGGTATTTCTTTATCAGCTATTTCTTTAATAGCTTCCGGTGTTATATCTCGACCAGTTAAACCTGTTCCTCCAGTTGTAATAATCACATCAAGATTATCTTTTTTTACCCATTCCAATAAAATTTTTTTAATTTCATCTTTTTCATCTTTAACAATTTTTCTCTCGATTAATTTATGTTTTTGTTCTTTAATTTTTTCAACTAAAATTTTACCAGATTTATCATTTTCAAATGTTCTAGTGTCAGTTACAGTTAATAATGCTATATTTACTTGCATGTTATATTATAGGATAATTATTTATGATCTTGCTATCAATATTATTTTTAGTCACATCTATACTGTATTCTAGCGTTGGTTTTGGAGGTGGATCAACATATTTAGCTTTACTACTGATTTGGAACACTCCTTATATTGTATTTCCCGCAATAGCTTTGTTTTGTAATATCATAGTTGTTTCAGGTAATTGTTTTAATTACATCAGAACTGGAAATTTAAATATAAAATTTTTATTTCCTTACTTAATAGGATCTGTGCCATTAGCTTACATAGGGGGTTCTTTATCAATAAATAAAGAAATATTTGAAATTTTACTATTTACAATCTTATTAATAGCAGGAACTTTATTATTGTTTAATTTTAAATCTTACAACAATAAGGAAGCAAATTATAAATCTCCCCAACCAACGTATTCAGTTTTAGTCGGTGGAATATTAGGATTTATTTCTGGTGTAGTTGGAATAGGTGGAGGGATATTTTTAAGTCCAATTTTATTTTTATTAAGAGCAGCCAAACCTAAACTTATCGCATCAACGGCATCGTTATTTATTTTAATTAATTCAATCTCAGGATTGATTGGTCATTTAACAAAGAATGAAGTTTTATCAGAAGTACAAAATTATTGGTATTTATTTATAATTGTTTTTATAGGAGGACAAATTGGGAATTTTCTAAATTTAAAAATATTTCCAAGTCATATTTTGGCATTAGTCACTGCACTTCTTGTTCTTTTTGTTTCTATAAGATTAGGATTTGGACTTTTTTAGCAAAATTATTCAAGTTTTAATTAAATACAGTCTATTATATGTTTACTTATGGTTGAATCTTTGTTTTAATCAATTTTTAAAAATTAAGGTAAAAATGGCTTCATATAATTATTTAAAAGCAAAAAAAAACATAGAATTTAATAACAGTATTAATGTTCTTAACTTAATAAAAAATAATAAAAATAATCAAAAAAAGGAAAAAAGATATAATTTAGTAATAACAGTTACTGCAGTTTCTCTTTTAATTGTTTCAGGTCTTATTATTTCTTTATAATTTTTGTTTGATCTTAAAAGTTTATATATAAAACAAAAACTCACTTTAAATATATATTTCCGTAACATAAAAACTGCTAACAATGTGTACAAATAAAATGTTTTCTAATTAAATACATGACAAATAAAAAAATTAAATCTGTCGATGTATGTTTTTTAGTTGCATCAAGTGCAAAAAAATCTTACCAAAAACTTTCAGAAAATTATTCAGCCATTGAACCACCTACGTGGGCGTTATTATTGTCTCAATCATGCAGATCGGTTGGGTTTGAGGTTGGTTTAATTGATGCTAATGCTGAAAATTTGACTGACGCCGAAGTTCTAAAAAGAATTATAAATGTTAATCCAAAAATCATTTGTTTAGTAGTTTATGGCCAAAATGTAAATGCTGGAACTACGAATATGAGAGGTGCTGTCGATATTACAAATTATTTAAAAAAAGAAAAGATTTCATGTCCAATAACTTTTATTGGTTCTCACGTTCAAGCTTTACCCCTGGAAACTTTAAAAAATGAAAAAAACATAGATTTTGTTTTTACAAATGAAGGAGTCTACGCTTTAAGAAATTTATTAAAACTAAATGATTTTTCTTCAAGTTCTTTAAAAAATATTAAAGGAATTGCATATAGGTTAGACAACAAAGTAATAATTAATTTACCAGAAAAAGTTGTCCCAACAGAAAGAATGGATATAGATTTACCAGGTTATGCTTGGGATCTTCTTCCTTTTAAAAATAAACCATTAGATTTATATAGATCTCCAATGTGGCATGCTGAGTATGATTTCGAAAAAAGATCTCCTTATGCAAGTTTACAAACTAGCTTAGGATGTGTTTTTAAATGTAATTTTTGTATGATTAATTTAATAAATCGTAATGACACTGAAGAAATAGGTGTTGCTGGAAAGTATAGCTCAATGAGATTTTGGTCACCAGATTTTATCATAAATGAATTTGATAAGTTAATCTCAATGGGCGTTAAAACAATTCGCATTGTAGATGAAATGTTTTTGTTAAATCCTAAGTATTATATTCCTTTGTGCGAAAAATTAGCATTAAGAAATAAAAATGATGAACTTAGAATGTGGAGTTATAGTCGTATAGATACAGTAAAGAGGCCAGATGTTTTAAAATTAGTAAGAAAAGCTGGAATAAAATGGTTATGTCTAGGAATAGAAAGTGGGGACAAATCAGTTAGACTAGAAGTGGCGAAGGGTAAATTTGAAGATGTAGATGTGAAAGAAGTTATAAAGAAAGTACATGAAGCTGATATAGACGTCATGGCTAATTATATTTATGGTTTGCCTGGCGATACTAAAGAAACAATGAAAAAAACCTTTGATTTAAGTTTAGATCTATGTACTTCTGGATGGAACACTTATGCTGCAATGGCTTTGCCTGGCAGCCAATTATACAAAGATGCTGTTAATAGAAAACTTAAGTTACCTGACACTTATGAGGGGTATTCTTTTCATTCCTATGAAACTCAACCTCTTCCCACCAACTCTCTAAAGCCTAAAGAAATATTAGAATATAGAGATAAGTCTTTTAAGAACTATCATACACACAAACCATTTCTTGATAAAATTAAAAGAAAGTTTGGAAAAAAAGCCCTAGACAATATAGAAGATATGACAAAAGTAACTTTAAAAAGAAAAATTTTAGGTGACCTCCGGTGAAAAAAATAAATGATTTAGAAAATTTAGCTAAAAAATACAGAAGAGATTTATTCGAGAAGTTCTTGCTTATAAAACAAGGTCACCCAGGCTCAATTTTTTCCATGATGGAGATTGTTGTAGCTATATATCATGGTGGGTTTGTAAGATTAGATAATATTGATAAGAAATTTTTAGATAAAGTTTTAATAAGTAAAGGTCATGCAACAGCCGCGCTTTATCCTATATTAAGAGATTTTGGTGTTTTGCCATTAAAAGAATGGGATAACTGGGGTAAAAAAGATTCTTTACTTAGAGTTTTTGGAAATATTTCAATTCCTGGAATAGACATTACTTCTGGGTCATTGGGGCACTGCGTTGGTGCTGGAGCAGGGATGGCAATAAGTTACAAAAGAACTAAGAAAGATAACAAAGTATTTGTTGTAATAAGTGAAGGTGAACTTTATGAAGGATCAACTTGGGAGGCTTTACTTTTTGCTAAACATAATAAATTAGATAATCTTAAAATTATAATTGATATAAATTCACTAATAATTTTAGGAAAAACAAAAGACTGTTTAAATTTAGAACCAATAAAAGATAAAATAGCAGGTCTTGGTATAAAAACTTTTGAAGTAGATGGTCATAGTTTAACTGATTTAATTTCAACATTAGAATCGTCAGAAAAAGTTAATGATGTAAGTTGTATATTGGCCAAAACAGTTAAAGGAAAAGGCTCATCTATAATGGAAAATAAAAAAAATTGGCATTACTGGAATATGATGAACGATGATGAAGTAAAAAAAACAAGAAATGAGTTAGCTTAATGTTACAAAGAGATGCTTTTATTGATGTAATAACTAAAAAACTTGAAAGTGACAAAAGTATATATTTTTTAAGCGCAGACTTTGGAGCGGCAGCTCTAGATAGTTTAAGAGAAAAATTTCCAAATAATTTTCTTCACTGTGGAATATCTGAACAAGCGATGTTAGATGTAGCTTCTGGCTTAGCTTTAGAAGGTAATAAAGTTTTTTGTTATGCAATGGCGCCTTTTATTTCTTTAAGATCTATAGAGCAAGCTAAGTGCGGAGCGGGACTTATGAATTTACCAATTTGTTTAATATCAGTTGGAATAGGATTAGGTTATGCTGATGCAGGACCAACTCACTATTCTACAGAAGATTTTGCATGTTTTAGATCAATAGTTGGCTCATCTATATATACTCCCTCCGATGTCAATACTGCTAAAATGATAGCCGAAGATATGTTGAGTAGTCCAAAATTTTCTTACGTGAGATTGGACCGAGAAGTACTACCAAATCTATCTCCTGAAATTACATCACAAGAATATAAAGAAGGTTTTAAAATATTTGGCAAAGTAGAGGAGGATAAAATAGCATTAATTTCTCATGGAAAAATGATGCATAAATGTTTTAAATTATACAAGAATGAACCAAACAAATTTTTTTGTGTTGATATATTTAGGTCAAAGCCATTTCCAAAAACCTTACCAACGATGCTAAAAAAATGCAAAGCTATAGTTACTGTTGATGAGCAAACTCCATCTGGTAATTTGTCTGCTTGTATATTTGAAGGATTTAGCGAACAAAATTATTTTCCAAAAATAGTTTCAAAATGTCTACCAGAACAATACGTTTTTGAAAATGGTGGAAGAGAATATTTATTAAATAAGTTTGGTTTATCTAGTGAAGATATAATAGAGGCAACTAAAAAAATAATATAGTTTTAATGAAGAAAAAATGCCTAATACTCTTTAAGTGGCCAAATTATTTAAATAAATATTTAATAAGTAAATTGTCTAATTTTTATGAAGTTGAACATCTGTTTATCAGCAATTATAAAAATGAAAATTTCTCACAAACAGTAGATAAAATAAATTCAACAATTGAGTATAAAAAAATTGAGATAGTTTTTTTTGATGTAGATTTTGCCAAGTTTATGAATTTTTTTTTTATTAATAGAATTAAAAAAGTAAAAAAAGTTATGGTTACTTACGACGATTATGCAGTGCATGAAATGAATGCGATTACTGCCAATTCATGTGATATTATATTGTGTCAGTGTCCACTATCTACTCTTAAATATAGAGAAAAAGGTTACGAATCTTATTGGATGCCACCTGAAAACGACGCAAATATCTTTAAGAATTATAATTTGAATAAAGAGATAGATGTTTTATTTTTTGGACAACTTAGAAATGATCGTAAAAAATTTATTGATTTTTTAATAGATAATGGAATTAAAGTAAAAATTGTAGGTCATGATAGTAATTGGGCAACAGAGGAGGAGCTTATAAAACTAATTTCAAAATCTAAAATTGTTTTAAATTTTTCAAAGTCATTGGGTGAAACTGTAACAAATTATGCTGCAGCTGATATTTATAAATTTCACTATCAATTAAAAGGTAGATTAATACAATCAGGTCTTTGCGGAACACTATGTATATCTGAATATTCACCTGGACAAGAGATGATTTTTAATGAAAAAGAAATACCAATGTTCAGAACGCAAGATGAATGTTTAGAAATAGTGAATAGATATTTATCAAATAACGAATTATTAAAAAAGCATTCAAATCATTTTAGTTCAAAAATGCTTGAGCTTTATGAGGAGAAAGTAAATTTTAAACCCATTTACAAGGCTATTGACCAACCAACTTTTAAAAAAGTTGAATTAGTGGCTATTCCGTATTGGTACATCAGAATTGCAGCTAAACAAATTATCAAAAAAAATATTAGTATATGGAATATGTTAAGTTCATTTTCCCAATTAAAACAAGTTTTAAAAGTACTAGAAAAATCAAGTGTATATGTTCAGTTATTAGTAACAATTGAAACAATTCTTAATATTTTATGGTATTCAATTAAATCAATCAAAAGTAAAAATTAATTGGTTAAAAAACAAAGAATTTTTGATACAAAAAGAATAATCAAAGCATAAAAATTTCTTTAAAAAAATCATAAAAGTATTATAAACTATATCAAATGTATGGCGGGGTAGCTCAGTTGGTTAGAGCGCAGGACTCATAAGCCTGAGGTCAGTGGTTCGATCCCACTTCCCGCTACCATCTTTGCATTTTAAGTAATTTTTTTTGATATAATTTATAAAAATGAAAATATTTAAATTTTTAATACTTTTTCTATTTACAGGGATGTTTCTATTTTTTTTGTTTATAGTTTTTGATTTAGCTAGTTACGATTCATCTTATATTAATAGAAAACCTCTAACATTTAGTAAAAATAATTTAAATAGCAAAAAAGCAATAAACTTTTTAAAATATTATGATAACTTTAAATATGAAGTTACAAATAGTATTTTTAGAAAAAAAAGCAGTAACTTATTTTTAGAAGATTCAGAAGCTAGATTGAATTTACCTAAAGTAAAAGTTATTTCTAAAAAAATTAAAAACTTTTTACCTGGAAAAAGTTTATCCCAAATAGAAAAGAATTTTTCAAATTGGCCTAGAAGTCATGGTGGATTTTCCTCTCTAAGATTTTCTAGCTTAAAAATTATAAATAAATCTAATATTAAAAAATTAAGTCTTGCATGGAGATATAATTCCAAAGATGGAAAAAAAGGTATAGAGGCTAATCCAGTGGTTTTTGATGGTCTAGTTTATTTTCCAACACCAGGAAATTATATTGTTTGTTTAGATGGTGTTACTGGTAAAGAAATTTGGAAATTTAAAGTAAAGAAAGGTTATCACGCAGCCAAAAGAGGCTTGCTTATATATCCTGATAAAAAAAATAACATCAATAAACTATTTTTTACTAATGATGATCAATTAATCGCACTAAATGCAAAAAATGGAAAGTTAATTAAGAATTTTGGAAATAATGGAATAATTAAAATTGGATCTAGTCCAATGCCACCAGTTATTATTGATAGTAAATTAGTAATAGCAACCTTTCGTCCGTCTTTAGAAGTCTATGATTTAGAAACAGGAGAGTTAGATTGGAAGTATTATTTAAGAGAAGATAATAAAGATTTTATTGGGGGCGTTCCTTGGGGTGGAATCTCAGCTGACACTATTAATGGAATAGTTTTTATAGCAACTGGAAATCCGAAACCAAATTATGTTGGAACCTCAAGACCTGGCCCCAATCTTTTTTCTAATAGTATTATTGCCTTTGACATTAGAAATAAAAAAAAATTATGGCACTTTCAAGAAACATGTCATGATTTATGGAATTTAGATATACCCTCACCTCCAATTCTAACAACTATTAAAAAATACGACAAAAGGATCGATGTTGTTGTGTCTGTTACAAAGTTAGGAAACACAATTATTTTAGATCAGTATACTGGCCAACCTATTTTTGATTATGAAATGAAAATAGCACCCACTTCAAATTTAGTTGGTGAAAAAACTTGTGCTTATCAACCAGCATTAAAATTACCCGAACCTTTTGCAAGAAGTGTTTTTAAAAAAGAAGATGTAACAAATATAGGTGAAGCAAATAAAGATTACATTTTATCAGTTATTAAAGATTTGAACTATGGTTTTTTTAAAACTCACGAAATTGAGAGAGATACTTTAGTTTATAATGTTTCGGGTGGAGCACAATGGACTGGAGCATCGGTAGATCCTTATAATAATATTATGTATGTTACTTCTAGTAATATTCCGTGGAGAGTAGGTGTAAGACCCCACAAAGATAAGTTAAAATTTAAGTATGTAGATAAACAGGCTAAAATATTAAAAGACTTAGAAGGTTATCCTGGGGTAAAACCACCCTGGGGCAGTCTTACTGCTATAAATTTAAACAATGGAAAAATAATATGGCAAGTTCCTTTAGGTTATTACGAAGAGCTTAAAAGCAAAGGAATAATCACAGGAACAGAAAACTTTGGTGGAGCAACAGCTTCAGCTGGTGGCTTAGTTTTTGTTGCTGGCACAATTGATAAATTAATTAGAGCTTTTGATTCTGAAAATGGAAAAGAGTTATGGTCTTTTGAATTACCTTATATAGGGTCTGCTCCTCCAACTTTATATGAAGTTAAAGGTGAGCAATACGTAATTATTCCAGCTACAGGCGGAATTTCACTAAAAGCTCAATATGGAGATTTAGTAAAGCTTGGCGATGCATTTGTTTCTTTTAAAATACTAGATTAATAATTAATATTATTTTATATGTTTAAAATTAATCAAAAAGGTACTTTTGAATAAAAACTTTGAATTATATTGTTTTTCACTTTCTAACAATCATTATAATCTTATTAAAGAATTTGGATACACCCCAGTAGGATTAGGCTCTAACAAGTTCGATGATTTTTGGTTAAGGGACAACACACTTGATAATATATCAGAAAAAAATAAACATTATGGTGAACTTACTTTTTATTATTGGTATTGGAAAAATAAATTAAAACATCAAGAAGATAATAAGTGGATTGGTTTCTGTCATTACAGAAGATTTTGGTTACAAAAAAACAATTATTCTAAAACAAAACCTGAAGAAAGTTTAAAAAACAAAATACTAAAGAGGATACCAGAAGAGTGGGAAAATTTTGAAACTGTTTTAGTAAACCCTTACCACATTAATAAATTGAAATTTTCTAAAGCAATAAAAAAAGGTTTAAATTTAATAATGAAAAACCCCCTCTTATTAGTGAATAAAAATTTAAGAACTATAAATTTTCATTTTGATATGTGGCATGGGAAAGGAAATTTAAAAAAAGCTATAAGTTTATTAGATGAAGAAAATAAAGATGATTTTATGAAATTTGTAAATACCAAAACATCTTTCAACGCACACCTTATGTTTTTCTGTAATTCTAAAAAAATTATGAATAAGTATTTTGAATCATTATTTTTGTGGTTAACAAGATGTGAAAAGGAATTTGGATTTAGAGATCTTAAGGATTATGATACTACAAGAATTTATGCGTTTTTAGCAGAAAGGTATATGTCTTATTGGTTTAAAAAAAATTCTAAATGCTTAGAGTGGTCGATGATACACCATGATATATCTGAGGATATAACCTAAAGACATTTAAACTTACTTTTAAAGTATTTAAAATCTTTCCACATTTTATCTTTTTTAGAAATAGAAGGTTTTTTATTAGGCCAAGATATGTTCAAGTCTTCATCATTCCAAATTATTCCACTTTCACAATTAGGCTTATAATAATCGGAAAGTCTATAATACATAATATTCAAATTTTCATAGCTATAATAAGCGTGGGCAAATCCCCTTGGAATATAAAGTGATTTGCAATTTTTTTCTGATAAAATAATTGAAAAACTTTTTCCAAATGTTTTAGAATTTTTTCTTAAATCCACTACACAATCAAGGATTTTTCCTTTAATAACTGAAACGTATTTAACTTGTTGATTTCTATATTGAAAATGAAAACCTCTAAGAACATTTTTTTTAGAAATGGTAGCGTAATCAAAAACCAAATCATCCCATTTTATAAATTTTTTGTTAAAAGTTTCTCTTAAACTTCCACGAGAATCAGAATTTCTTTTATGAGAAATTATCTTAAGTCCTTTAAATTTAGTATTAATTATATCCATTTAAATCTTTGTAAAAACTGTTTTCAACATTATATTTTTCTTTCCAGTTAGGGATTTTTTTCATTTTAATATTATTTAAATTACTAATTTTTTTATTTAGCCACAATACTTTTATTTTTTTACCAGATTTAGAATTAAATTTTTCAATTAAATTTGATAAAATTAAATTTTTTTTTGATTTAAGCCTGTAATCATCAGATTTTATTTCCTTATTAATTAAAATCTTAATCCCATGAGATATATCCTCAGAATGGACAATATTTAACTTTAACTTTTTTGTTAGAATGGTAGTTCTTTTATTTTTCTTGTAGTTTTTGATTAATGTGGGAAATATTTTCTTTCTAATATCTCTTGAGCCGTAGGTGTCACCTATATAAATGTTGTAAAATTTTATTTTTGGGTTTTTCTTTTTGTAATACGACATTGAGTTTTTAAACATTATTTTTGTCATTGCGTAAAAATTTTGAGGGCTATCTATCTCATTCTTGTGGCACTGAGCTATTGAGCATAAATTAATAAATTTAGTGACTTTTACTTGGCAACATACATCCAGAACTAAGGTTGGAAAAATCACATTAGAGTCCATAATTTCTGAGAGTTGGTGATGAATTGGATTGGGTATAAAATTAGTTGCTAAATTAATTACTATATCAGGTTTTATTTTTAAAATTTTACCTTTTAATTCCTCATTGTTTTTAAAAAAAATAGGAAAATAATTCTTATACTTTTTCTTTATTTTATTTGAAAACTTTAAATTTTTTAAATTCTTTCTTATTATTGGATAAATTATATCATTATCTTTTATAAGATTATTTACTAACGATCTTCCAATAAATCCTGTAGACCCAGTAATTAAAATTTTTTTCATTTAAGAATACTTTTTAAATACTCTGAATAAGAGCATTTTCCATAAAATTTAATTCTTTCCATTAAATTTTTTCTTTTAATCCAAGCATTATTAAATGCAATTTCTTCTAAACATGCTATTTTTAAACCCTGTCTTTCTTCTATGCTTGCTACGAATTGGGAGGCGTCAAATAAATCTTTTACATTACCGGCGTCTAACCAAGCTCCACCTCTTCCAATGAACTCGAGGTTTAACTTATTTGCTTTAAGGTAACTTTTTAAGACGTCAATAATTTCCAGCTCTCCTCTTTTGGATGGCTTTAGTTTTTTTGCGTATTTAACGACATTTTTATCAAAAAAATACAAACCAGTAATTGCAAAGTTTGTTTTTGGTTTTTTTGGTTTTTCTTCTATTTTTTGTATTTTGTTTTTCTTATCAAGAGTAACAATTCCATAATCCTGGGGGTTTTTTACATTGTAAGCAAATATAGTTGAGCCTTTATTTTTTTTTGTTATAAAGTTCAATCTTTTTGTAAATCCCTGGCCATAAAAAAAATTGTCTCCTAAGATTAAAGCTACACTATCATTTTTAATAAATTTTTCACCCAAGATAAAAGCATCAGGTAAACCTCTAGGTTTAATTTGTTCTTTGTACGTAATGTCTAAACCGAAATCACTTCCATTTCCCAAAAGCTTTTTAAATATTTCTTTTTGACCTAAATTTACTATAATTAATATTTTTCTAATTCCTGATAACATTAAAACAGATAAAGGGTAGAAAATTAACGGTTTATCGTAAAGAGGAAGCAATTGTTTATTAGAAACTTTTGTTAACGGGCTAAGTCTACTACCCATACCTCCTGCTAAAATTATTCCTTTTTTGATCATGTTTTTAAGCCTAATCTTTTATCAAATTTTTTTTTTGATTTTTTGGTAAAAAAACTTTTATTATAAATATACCAATTAAAAGTAGTTAACAAACCAGTATTTAAAGAAATTTTAGACTTCCACCCAAGAGTTTTAAAAATTTTTTGATTATTTAAGGCATATCTAAAATCATGACCAGGTCTGTCTTTTACAAACTTTAGTTTAACTTTTTTCCCTACTTTAAATGATTTTTTTTTTATTATTTTTATTAACTTTTTTGCGATATCAATGTTTTTTAAATTTTGCCCTGTTCCAATATTATAACTTTCGCCAAATTTACCTTTTAAAAATATTAACAATAAAGCTTCGCAATGATCTTGAACATGAATCCATTCTCGAGAATTTTGCCCCCTTCCATACATTGGTAAATATTTATTATTTAAAATATTAAAAATAAGTTTAGGTATAAGTTTCTCAGGAAATTGTTTAGGACCATAGTTATTACAGCAGTTAGATATCATTGCGGTGATACCATAAGTTCTTATGTACGATTTTATTAAATGATCCGAACTTGCTTTTGTTGCTGAGTATGGAGAACTTGGTTTATATGGAAAATTTTCATTTGATCTTCCATACATTATATCTCCATAAACTTCATCAGTTGACACATGAACAAGTTTAATCCTCTTATTGTTAGTTTTTTTGCAATATAAAATAGCTTCTAATAAATTGTAAACACCTAAAATATTACTTTTTATAAAAGTATCAGGTTTATCAATTGATCTATCTACATGCGTTTCTGCGGCTAAATTGAAAACACCCTCAGGCTTGTGCTTGATAAATATTTGTATAATTTTTTTTCTATTATTTATGTCTGCTTTATAAAATTTATAATTTTTATTTTTTTTAAACTCTTTAATGTTATATAAATTTCCCGAATAGCTTAGTTTATCAATATTAATCACGTAATATTTTTTTTTGAGCAAAAGATTTATAAGATTGCTACCTATAAAACCTAATCCGCCAGTTACAATAACTTTTTTCATATATTTTTTTACTTTAATAAAGTTTCTTAGTATACTTCTTTCATAGGAACGTTAGTATTAGTATTCATTATAGTATGTCAATATCTGGGCAAAATTTATCTATAGTAATTGTAACTTTGAAAAGTGAAAAAGTTATATATAATTGCATAAAATCTATTAACAAAAATATTCCCATTATTATTGTTGAAAACTCAGACAACCAAATATTTAAAAATGACATCGAATCAAAACATGCAAATGTAAAATGTATACTTTCAAATCATAACCTAGGAATGGGAGCTGGCAATAATATTGGAATTAAATTTGCTCAAACAGATTATGTTTTAGTAATTAATCCAGACGTAACATTAAACCCAAATACGTTAGATGAAATTTTTTTAGCCTCTAAAAAATTGACGAATTTTTCAATACTTTCCCCAATATCATCAGACATCAATTTTCCAAACTATAAGCTACCTAAAAAAATAAAAAAAAATGACGAATTCATAAATCCCTTCAAAGTTATTTCTGTAGATGGTTTTGCTATGCTGCTTAATAAGAAAAAATTCGTAGAAGATTTATTTTTTGATGAAAATTTTTTTATGTATTTAGAAAATGATGATTTATGCAAAAGAGTAATTTGTGACGAGGGATCAATTTTTATTATACCTAAAGCTAAAATAAATCATGTTGGAGCAAGTGCGGTAAATCCAAAATTTAATGAAGAAGTGGAGCTATCAAGAAACTGGCATTGGATATGGTCAAAATTTTATTTTAATAAAAAACATTTTGGTTTTATCAGGGCTATAAGTATATGCGCGCCTTCTTATCTCACTTCAATATTAAAGTTTTTATTTTTTTTTATTACAAGAAACAACTTAAAAAAAAAAATATATTTTAATAGGGCATCCGGCTTTTATAGTGCTTTGTTAGGAAAAAAATCGTGGTATAGACCTAATCTAAATAATTAATTTATTTAAATTAACTGTTACATATTGATTTATATAAATTTAGAATATACATAAACATAAATGATTACACCTCCTAAAAAAGTTTTAGTTACTGGTGTGGCTGGTTTTTTAGGATCACATTTGTCTGAAAAATTAGCTGCCTTAGGTCATAGAGTTATTGGAATAGATAATATGATGGGTGGATACAAAGATAACGTTCCAAAGGAAATTGAGTTTTATAATTTTGATTGTTGCGACTTAAATAAAATGAAAGAAGCAACAAAAGATGTTGATGTTGTTTATCATTGTGCAGCAACAGCCCACGAAGGGTTGTCAGTATTTTCTCCAGTTGAGATTACAAAAAATAATTATTTAGCTTCAGTTTCTGTTTTCACAGCTGCTGTGTCAAATAAAGTAAAAAGAATAATATATTGTTCATCGATGGCTCGTTACGGAGATCAACAAACTCCATTTACTGAAGATATGAATCCTAAACCTGTAGACCCTTATGCGATATCAAAAGTTGCCGCTGAAAACGTCTTAATTAATCTTTGTGAATTACATAATATGGAATGGGTAATAGCAGTACCGCATAATATTATTGGACCAAGACAAAAATACGATGATCCGTTTAGAAATGTTGTTTCAATTATGCTTAATAGAATGTTACAAAAAAAAGCACCTTTAATTTATGGAGATGGTGAACAAAGAAGATGTTTTTCATATATAGATGATTGTATTAGCTGTCTTCTACCAATGCTTGATCAAAAAAATTTAAATAAACAAATTATAAACATAGGACCAGACGAAGAGTTTGTAACTATCAATCAAGTTTCAGAAATCTGTTCTAACATTACTGGTAACAACCTGAAAGCTATTCATAAAAAAGATCGACCCAGAGAAGTAAAGCATGCTACTTGTTCAGCTGAAAAAGCAAGAAAGTTACTCAACTACAAAACCACAGTAAATTTAAAAGAAGGTATTTCTAAAACGCATGAATATATAAAAAAAAGAGGAGCAAAACCTTTTGAATATTACATAAATTTAGAAATTGAAAATGAATTAACGCCTGAAGTCTGGACTAAAAAGGAACTTTAATGTCCAGGAAAATCCATTAAAGCAAAAGTTTTATAACCTTTTTTTTCAAGTAATTTTCGCCCACCTAAATCAAATAAACTAATTGCAAAAATGAAACCCAAAACTTTTCCACCAGATTTTTCAACAAGCTTAGCGGCGGCTTCTGCTGTACCACCCGTTGCTATCAAATCATCAACTATAATTACTTTTTCTCCAGTTGTTATTGAATCTTTGTGAATTTCAAGAGTTGCCTTCCCATACTCTAGTTCAAAGTCTACTGAATATTTTTCAGCAGGCAATTTATTTTTTTTACGCATCAAAATATTAGGTTTTGACAAATTATAGGAAAGCGGAGAAGCAAAAATAAAACCACGCGATTCGATTGCTGCTATTTTATCACAACTTAATTTTTCTAATATTTTTGACATTTGATCTATACATTCTCTGAATGCATCTTTATCTTTTATTAATGTTGTAATATCTCTAAATAAAATACCTTTTTTAGGATAATCTTGAATTGAACGTATATATTTTTTTAAATCCATTTTTTTACTTCAAAGTTAATAAAAAAGATCATATTAATTATAATAATTTATGACAAAAAACAAACTAGGAATTATAGGTGGAAGTGGACTTTATGATATTGAAGGATTAAAAAACCCGAAATGGAATTCAATAACAACTCCTTGGGGAAAACCATCAGATGAAATATTAAGTTTTAACTATAAAAATAAAGAGGTTTGTTTTTTACCACGTCACGCTAGAGGTCACAAAATTTCGCCTTCTAATATAAACTTTAGAGCCAATATTGATGCCTTAAAACAATTAGGTGTTACTGACATTATTTCTGTATCTGCAGTAGGATCGCTAAAGGAAGATTTGCCACCAGGAAAATTTGTAATTGTTGATCAATTCATAGATAGAACTTTTGTTAGAAAAAAAACATTTTTTGATGAAGATATTGTGGCTCATGTTTCGATGGCACATCCAACTTCAAATAGTTTAATGAATGCTTGCGAAGAGGCTATAAAAAAGGAAAAAATAGATTATCAAAGAGGAGGAACCTATATTGTTATGGAAGGCCCTCAGTTTTCAACATTAGCAGAATCTAATCTATATAGATCCTGGAAAGCTGATGTTATTGGTATGACAAACATGCCTGAGGCAAAATTAGCTAGAGAAGCAGAGATTAGATATGCATCTGTTTCTATGGTTACTGATTATGACTGCTGGCATCCAGATCATGAAAATGTGGATGTACAGACAGTAATTAAAGTTTTATTAGGTAATGCTGCTAAAGCAAAGAGCATGGTTAAAAATATTATTGAAAATTTTGAAAACCATATAGATCCTAAAGACCCAACTAACAATTGCTTAGATGTTGCAATTATAACAGCCCCAGAAAAAAGAAACCAAAAAACAAAAGATAAATTAAAAACAGTAGCAGGTAGAGTTTTAAATAAATGAAAATAGAAGGTAAAGAATACCGTACAATTTGGTTTGATGAAGAAAATCAAGTTATCAAAATTATTGATCAAACAAAACTTCCGCATAAATTTATAATCAAGGATCTTAAAACAGTAAAAGATGCTATTAATGCTATAAAAATTATGGAGGTTAGGGGAGCTCCACTAATAGGTGGAACAGCAGCATATGGAATTGTTTTAGCTATTATGGAAAAAAATGATCCAAGTTTTATTAAGAAAAGCTCAGAAGACTTAATTCAATCAAGACCCACTGCAATTAATTTAAAATGGGCAGTAGATCGAATGATGAAAAAATTA
>Ga0114997_10000596_pt1 | contig 29794 bp, 29 predicted proteins | sample ArcticOcean_MG_C_2_FD_87045 | JGI IMG/M metagenome (GOLD analysis project Ga0114997, IMG submission 87045) | Marine microbial communities from western Arctic Ocean - ArcticOcean_MG_CB4_136 | ecosystem: Environmental > Aquatic > Marine > Oceanic | place: Arctic Ocean: Canada Basin | collected... | reverse complement strand
ATTTGTTTCCACATTTATCTATACTAGACAATTGTACTTTAGCTCCAATCTGGGTGAAAAAAATGGCAAAAAAAGATGCAGAAAAGTTGGCAATGGATCAATTAGAGCAGGTACAAATCGTTGATCAAGCAAAAAAATTTCCTGGACAGCTATCAGGTGGACAACAACAAAGATGTGCTATAGCGCGTGCTCTATGCATGGAACCTAAAATAATGTTATTTGATGAACCAACATCTGCCTTAGATCCTGAAATGATCAAAGAAGTATTAGATGCTATGGTAAATCTTGCTAAGGCTGGAATGACAATGATAGTTGTTACGCATGAAATGGGTTTTGCTAAAGAAGTTGCAGATTCAGTTATCTTCATGGATGAGGGAATGATTATAGAAAAAGCACCAACAAAAGACTTTTTTGTAAATCCAAAAAGCGATAGAACAAAATTATTTTTAAGTCAAATTTTATAAATTTAATGTTTAAATTTTATAAAGTATTGTTAATTTTAGTTATAATTTGTTTCCCTTTTACAGCCCAATCACACGTTGAACATTACCAAAATGTAAGCCGTATTGCCTTTGATATATATAGAAATAATAAAAATATAGGTACACATATTTTTTTATTTAAAAAATCAGATAATAAAATTGTAGTTAATAGTGAAATTAATTTTGAAATAAAAAAGTTTGGAGTTACTCTTTATAAATATCACGTTAAAGGCTCTGAAGTTTATGAAGATGGAAAATTAATAAAATTTAATTCTAAAACTAAACAAAATGATAAAGATAAGTATGTTAATATCAAATTAGAAGACGATTCTTTTGTAATAGATGGTTCATCTTACAAAGGGAAAGCACCCACCAGTTATATAATTGGTACATGGTGGAATCACAGCATTATAAAGTCAAAAGCTCAAATAAGTGCAGTTTCAGGTAGAATTATTAAACAAAAAGTTACTTTTATTGGAAAAGAGACCTTAAAACATAAAGATAAAGAGATAAAAACTTTACATTTTAACTTTTCATCTACTGATGAAAAGCTTTCTAAGGGTAAAAAATTGAATACTGATGTTTGGTACAATGAAGAATCGTTAAACTGGGTTAAGGCAACGTTCAAAAAAAAAGGAAAATGGGAATATAAGTTAATTTCTATTAAGTAATTTAAGTATATATATAAAACTAAGTGTTTTTTTAAGCCTTTTGTCAAATGATATTTTGAAAATTTGTGATTAAAATATAATAAATTGATCTTAAAATATCTTAATTTAGTTCAATTTCTTTAAAAAAAAAATTATTTTGTTGTTGATAATTATTTATTTTTAATGTTGAATCAAAAAAATATATTTCTTTAAGGGGGGATTAATGGAAAGCAATTTTAATCAGCATCTTGGTTCAAAGCTAAGAATGAGAAGATTAAGTTTAGGATTAACACAAACAAAAGTTGCACAAGCGATAAATGTTACATTCCAACAAATTCAAAAGTACGAAAAAGGAACAAACGGAATTAGTTCCCTTAGAATTATGCAACTTTCAAATTTTTTAAAAGTTCCTGTAGTATATTTTTTTGAAGATTTTCCAGTGTATAGTGAAGCAATTCAAAATAACGAAAATGCAAGTGAAGACATTTATAATTATTCCTTTTTAACAAAATTATTTAGCACTCTGTCATCACAGCAAAAAGAAAAAATATTACAAGTTTTAAATAATACGAGATCTTTAGAAAAAACCGGAACATAGTTTCTTTAATTACATATACTTATAATAGCCATTTGTTGGCTCCTCGGGCAGGACTCGAACCTGCGACCAATTGATTAACAGTCAACTGCTCTACCAACTGAGCTACCGAGGAATGATATGTTCACACAATATTTATTTTATTTTTATCTTCATGTCAAAGCAACTCTGGTACGATTTTGCTGAATATAAAAACAATAACACTAAAATCATAAATTCCGAGAAGTCTAATAGTAAGACAATTTTGGAGGCCACGCCCAGAATCGAACTGGGATGGAAGGATTTGCAATCCTCTGCGTAACCATTCCGCCACGTGGCCAATTTATTTAAAAATTGATTGAATCAATTCTTTGTTTTATAGCAAATTATTATATGTTTATATAAAATGCAAAATTCAAATTACGACCACAATAGTATAGAAACCAAGATATACAAGTATTGGGAAAAAAATAAATTTTTTCAGCCAAAAAAGAATAAAAAAAAATATTTTTCTATAGTTATACCACCACCTAATGTAACTGGCAGTTTACATATGGGGCATGCACTTAATAATTCTTTACAGGATTTATTAGTAAGATTCTATCGAATGAACGGCTATGAAACTTTATGGCAACCCGGAACTGATCATGCGGGAATAGCAACGCAGGCAGTTGTTGAAAAACAGTTATTAAAAAGAGGTATTAAAAAAAATGATTTAGGTAGAGATAAGTTTATCAAAGAAGTTTGGAAATGGAAGAAAGAGTCAGGTGATCAAATAATAAATCAGCTTAAAAAACTTGGGTGTTCATGTGATTGGTCAAGAAATAGATTTACCATGGATAAAGATTTATCTAAAGCAGTAACAAAAACTTTTGTTCAACTTTATAAAGAAAAATTAATCTATAAAGATATCAAATTAGTAAACTGGGATACTAAATTAGAAACAGCAATTTCAGATCTAGAAGTTGAACAAAGAGAAGTTCAATCAAATGTTTATTACATAAAATATCAAATTATAGGAGAGGAAAATTTTATTACAATTGCTACTACAAGACCAGAAACAATGATTGGAGATATGGCCATAGCTGTACACCCAAATGATGAAAGATATAAAAGCTATATAGGAAAAAAAATATTGATACCAATAGTAAAAAGAACAATAAAAATAATTGCTGATAAATATGTATCTATAGACCAAGGAACGGGAGCATTAAAAGTTACTCCAGCTCATGATTTCAATGATTTTGAAATTGGAAAAAGACACAATTTAGAACCTATAAATATTTTTGAGAAAAATGGAAAAATAAATAGAAATGCACCAAATGAATACATAGGGCTGGATAGGTTTGATGCTAGAAAAAAAATTATTCAAGAACTTAAAGAAATAAGTTTATTAGAAAAAATTGAAACCATTAATAATTTTGTTCCATACGGTGATAGATCAAATTCTATAATAGAACCTTTGTTGACAGAACAATGGTTTGTTAACGCAAAGTATTTATCTAAAGACGCAATTAAAGTTGTTAAAAATAAAAGTACAAATTTTTTTCCAGAAAATTGGTCAAAAACATATTTTCATTGGATGAATAACATTCAACCATGGTGCATCTCAAGACAACTTTGGTGGGGTCACAGAATTCCAGCATGGTATTCAAAAGATAAAAAAATATTTGTCGCGGAAAATGAGATTGAAGCCAAAAAACAAGCTCATAAATATTATAAAAAAAAAGTTGATTTAAAAAGAGACGAAGACGTTTTGGACACTTGGTTTTCATCAGCTCTTTGGCCTTTCGCAACGCTAGGCTGGCCAAGCAAAACGTATGAACTTAAAAGATATTATCCAACATCAGTTCTGGTAACAGGTTTTGATATTATTTTTTTTTGGGTTGCGAGAATGATGATGATGGGAAATCATCTCATTAAAAAATCCCCTTTTGCAAAAGTTTATGTTCACGCATTAGTAAGAGATGAGAAAGGTCAAAAGATGTCAAAATCAAAAGGTAATGTAATTGATCCTTTAGTTTTGATTGATAAGTACGGAGCTGACTCTTTAAGATTTACATTGATTTCTATGGCAGTGCCCGGAAGAGATGTTAAGCTTTCCGAAGATAGAGTTAAAGGATATAGAAATTTTTTAAATAAAATATGGAATTCAAATAAATTTTCTCAAATAAATAGTTGTAAATATAATAGAAATCTAGATATTAAAAAAATCAAACTTGATATAAATAAATGGATATATTTTGAATTAATTAAAACTAATATCAATGCACAAAAATATATTTCAAATTTTAGATTTGATGAGGCTGCTAGAATAATCTACCAATTTGTTTGGCATTATTATTGTGATTGGTATATTGAATTTTTAAAACCAATTTTTGATTCAAAAGAAAAAAAAAATCTCAAAGAAACTCGTGATTTTGCTGCATATATACACTCACAGATTTTAATCATGCTACATCCTTTTATTCCCTTTTTTACTGAAAAAGTTTGGCTTGATCTTAAACTTGATGTTATTTTAAAGAGTCCATTAATGAATAAAAACTGGGTTTTACCACTTAAAAGCACTAATCAATTTAAAAAGAGTTACCAAAAAATTGATTGGCTTATAGAGCTAGTCACAAATATAAGATCTTCAAAAGTAGATTTAGAAGTTTCTCCTGGATCATATATTGATATTTCAATTGAAGATTTAAAAAAAGATAAAAAATCTATCATTAATGACAATTTAAACTTATTCATGAGACTTGGCAGAGTCTTAAATGTTCATAATGCCAACTTAAAAAAAACTGGTATAAACATAATAGTAGGAACGGAAAGTATTACTTTGTATTTTAATGAAAATGTAAATTTAATTGATCAAAAGTTAAAAATTTCTAATAAAGTCAAAGATTTAGACATTAAAGTGATTGGTTTAAAGAAAAAGTTAGAAAATAATTCTTTTTTAAATAAAGCCCCAAAGAATATTGTTCAAAAGGAAAAAAATTCCTTATTACAATACAATATTGAACTTAAGAAGTTGAATAGTATCTTAAATAGTATTAAAAATTAATTATGAAATTTGATAAATCTAAATTGCCAAGCAGACACGTTTCTATTGGTGTAAAAAGCGCTCCTCATAGATCTATGTATCACGCAATGGGTTTAAAAAATGAAGATATATTAAAACCGTTTGTTGGAGTAGCAACTACATGGAATGAAGCCGCTCCATGCAATATTACTCTTTCAAGACAAGCTCAATCAGCAAAAAAGGGAGTTAAATTAGGAGGTGGAACTCCACGAGAATTTACAACTATTACCGTAACAGATGGCATTGCAATGGGTCACGCAGGTATGAAATCCTCACTGATTAGTAGAGAAATCATTGCAGATTCAGTTGAGCTAACCATGAGAGGCCACTGTTATGATGCCCTCGTGGGGTTAGCTGGCTGCGATAAGTCGTTACCAGGATTAATGATGGTCATGCTTAGATTAAATGTTCCTTCAGTTTTTATTTATGGTGGATCTATACTTCCTGGAAATTTTAGAGGTAAAGATGTTACGATTGTAGATGTATTTGAAGGAGTTGGAAAATATTCTACAGGATTAATGTCAAAAAAAGATTTAGACGAACTTGAGAGTTTAGCATGTCCTTCAGCAGGTTCATGTGGAGGTCAATTTACCGCTAATACCATGGCGTGTGTGTCCGAAGCTATCGGTCTAGCCTTACCAGGATCTGCAGGTACCCCAGCTATTTATGAATCAAGAGATAAATTCGCAATCTCTAGTGGTGAAGCAGTAATGAATTTATTAAAAAATAATATCAGACCTAGAGATATTGTTACAAAAAAATCCCTTGAAAACGCAGCTGTTATTGTTGCTGCTTCTGGTGGATCAACTAATGCAGCTTTACATTTGCCCGCAATAGCTAATGAAGCAGGAATCAAATTTACATTAGAAGATGTTACAAATATTTCAAAAAAAACACCTTATATTGCAGATCTAAAACCTGGTGGAAAATTTGTTGCAAAAGATTTATATGAAATAGGTGGTGTCCCTATTTTAATTAAAGCCTTGTTGGATGGCGGCTTATTACATCCAGATTGTTTAACTGTTACAGGAAAAACAATTGCTGAAAATCATAAAGATATAAAATTTCCAACTAACCAAAAAATTATTTACAAAACATCTAAACCCTTGAGCCCCTCAGGAGGTTTTGTTGGACTTAAAGGAAACTTAGCGCCAGATGGAGCAATAGTTAAAGTCACAGGCATGAAAAGAAAAAATTTCAAGGGCCAAGCCAAATGTTTTGATGACGAAGAGTCAGCGTTAAATGCAGTTCTAGATAAAAAAATTAAATCAGGTGACGTGGTAATAATTAGATATGAAGGACCAAAGGGAAGTCCAGGCATGCCTGAAATGTTATCTACTACCGCTGCTATTTATGGTCAAGGATTAGGTGAAGAAGTTGCTCTTATTACTGACGGTCGTTTTTCTGGAGGAACTCATGGTTTTTCTATTGGACATGTTGGTCCTGAGGCTGCAGTAGGTGGACCTATAGGTTTACTAAAAGATGGAGACATAATTGAAATAAATATAGAAACAGGCACTTTAAATGTTAACCTTACTACTGACGAACTTAAATTAAGAAAAGAAAAATGGAAACCTAAAGTTACTGAATATACCACAGGAACTTTATGGAAATATTCTCAATCAGTTGGGCCAGCTTTTGAAGGTGCTGTAACGCATCCAGGAGCCTCTAAAGAAAAAAAATGTTACGCTGATATTTAGTAATATATGAAAGTTAGACCTATTATTCTATGTGGCGGTGCAGGTACGAGATTGTGGCCCAAATCGAAAAAAAACACACCCAAACAATTTATTGATTGGGGAGGGTGGACATTATTTGACAAAACGCTCCAAAGAATTAAAAGCCCAATATTTGATTACCCAATAATAACAACAAATTCTGACTATTTAGAGCAGATTAAAAAGCATCTTTACAAAAATAAAATTAAAAAAAGTATAATTATTTTAGAACCTTTCAAAAAAAATACTGCACCAGCAATATTATCATCTGCTTTAATAAAAGAAATACCAAATGATCAACCGATGATTTTTATTACTTCAGATAATTTGATCAAACAATACAAGAAGTTTAACAAATATGTTTCTTCAAACATGAAACACCTGAACAGTAATAATATTTTTATTTTTGGAATTAAACCTAATACCCCTTCATCTGAATATGGATATTTTTTAAAAAAAAAAAAAAATAATAAAATTAATAAAGTATTTAAATTTATTGAAAAACCAAACAAGACTAAAGTAAAAATTATTGTAAAAAATAAAGGCTATATGAATGCTGGAATTTTTTTTGCAAGAAAAGATTCACTTATTAACAATTTTAAAAAATATAAACCACAAATATTTAAATATTGTGATGATGCTGTAAAAAAAGCTAAAATTAATAAGAATTTATACTATTTAGAAAAAAGATCATTTAAAAAAGTTAAAGAAATTTCTTTTGATTATGCAATTCTTGAGAAGGCAAAGAATATAAATGGAATTAAAATGAATATTTCTTTAACCGATTTAGGTAATTGGAAAGAAATTTGGAAGTTTTTTAAAGGAAAAGAGTTTAAAAAAAATATTAAAAAAAATACCTATTACAGACCTTGGGGAAAGTATGTTAATTTATTTTATGGAAAAAATTTCCTTTTAAAAGAGTTAGAAATTAATCCAAAATCATCAATTAGTCTTCAAAAACATCTTTTTAGATCTGAACGTTGGATCATAATGTCTGGAAAGCCTAATATCACTATAGGTAATAAAAAGTTTTTTCCTACTCATAATGAATCAGTATTTGTTCCTAAAGGAACGGTCCATAGAATAGAAAACTCTTTTAATATACCCGCAAAGATTATTGAAGTTCAAATGGGATCTATATTGAAAGAAAATGATATTATTAGATATAAAGATATATATGGAAGAGTTAAATAATGCATTCCACCGGAACATGATCAGAAGGCTTAACTTGATGCCTTATACTTTTTTTTATTTCAACTTTTTTAATAGAGTCAACTAAATCATTGGAAACAAGAATATGATCAATTCTTAAACCATTATTTTTTTGCCACGATCCTTTCATATAGTCCCAGAAAGTATAGTTAGATTCTTTCTTGTTAAAAAATCTAAACATGTCAACCATTCCCAAATTAATTAATTCTCTATATTTTTTTCTGATTTCTAATCTAAACAGCGCATCATTAAGATATTTTTCATGTGCATAAGCATCGATTTCTTCAGGTATAATATTGAAATCTCCACAAAGAATGATTGAATTATTGCCCTTAATTTTTTCCTCAATTAATGAAACTAACAAGTTAAGCCAATCGATTTTGTAAAAATATTTTTCAGTATCAACTGGATTTCCATTTGGTACATAAATATTTATTAAGTCAATTTTCTTATTTTTAACCTTAATTGTTGTGCTTATAAATCTTGACTGTCTAACTTTGTCTCCTTCTAGTTCTGTATTTATATTCTCAAGTTTTTTTTTTGATAGAATAGAAACTCCATTATAACTTTTTTGTCCATGAACATACGAAATATAACCAGCTTCTTTTAATTCATTATGTGGATAATTTTTTTCTTCAGTTTTTATCTCTTGAAGCAAAAGTATATCTGGAGAGCTTAGTTTTAAATACTTTTTAATATTATCAATTCTTGCACGTATTGAATTTACATTCCAAGTACTAATCTTCATTAAAATGAAAAAGATATTCCACAACCACAAGAAGATTTAGTCTTTGGATTAGATATTTTAAATTCGCTTCCTATTACTTCAGTAGAGTAATCTACCTGAGAACCTTTTAATAACTCTAATGAAGATTTATCTATTACAACATTTTCTTGTTTAAGATCGTTTTCGTCTGTTTTGCTGTCAAAAGAAAAATCATACTTAAACCCAGAGCAGCCACCACCTTTAACAGCAATCCTAAAAAAGGTACCTTCTGTTTTTTTTGACACCAGCAGGTTAATTTTTTCCACAGCCTGTTTAGTAAAATTAATCTCTTTAATCATTTAAACTCCATTTGATTATAATATAATCTTCTTAGATAACTTATGCAAAAAAATTATAACGAAAATCAATTAAAACCATACTCAATTAAATCAAATAATAGCAAAGGGCGAATTTATAATGAAAAAGAAAGTATAATTAGATCACCTTACCAAAGAGACAGGGATAGAATAATTCATTCATCGTCATTCAGGAGACTTAAGCATAAAACTCAAGTTTTTGTTAATACAGAAGGAGATCATTACAGAACAAGATTAACACATTCTATGGAAGTTTCTCAAATATCTAGAACGTTAGCCAGAGCTTTAAACCTGAATGAAGATTTATGCGAAACTTTAAGTTTGTCACATGACTTAGGGCACACTCCGTTTGGTCATGCAGGTGAAGAAATTTTAAATAACTGCATGTACAAAAATGGAGGTTTTGATCATAATTTACAAACTATAAGAATAGTGACTTGGTTAGAAAATAAATATTATAATTATTATGGTTTAAACCTCACAATTGAAACGTTGGACGGCTTAATTAAACACAACGGTCCAATAAAAAAACTTATATTGAACAAAAACATATTTATCGAAAAGATGTTTAAAAAAAAAATTACTTTTCAAAATTTTCCATCTTTAGAAGCTCAAGTAGCTTCAATATCAGATGATATAGCATATAATAATCATGATCTTGAAGATGGATTAAGAGCTAATTTATTTAAAATTGAAAAAATTACTTCTATACCTAATATTTCAACAATTGTAAAAAAACATTTAAAACATAAAAAAAAATTTAGAAGAGAAATAATAATAAATCAAATCATAAGAGATTTAATTAATACAATGGTTGAAGATGTTATTAAAACTACTAAGAAAAACCTAAATATAAAAAAAATAAAAAGTATTAATGATGTTTATAAACAAAATATTTTAATTGTAGATTTTTCTGATAAAATGAAAAAAACAGATAAGTATGTTAAAGATTTTTTAAAACTTAATATGTATAATCATAAAAAAGTTCTTTCTAATACTAACATGGGTAAAAAAATAATTAACAATTTGTTTAAATATTTAATTAAAAAGCCTAAAAAATTTATTAATAATGATTTATTGCTTAGAGATACTAAAGAAAGAGCTGTTTCAGACTTTATAGCAGGAATGACGGATAGATATGCTATCAATTTACATAAAATGATAAAATGAACTTATTTTTAGATTACCAAATTAAATTTATAAAATGTTTAAAGGATTTAAGCGTTAAAAAAATAATAGTACTACCAGAGAACTTAAATAGTATAAAAACTGAACCCCCACCAAAGAATCAAAAATCTGATCTCTCATTTAATGCTGCAATGATTTTGTCTAAGGTAAATAAAAAATCACCTGATGAAATTGGTAAAATTCTTAAAGAAAATTTTCTTAACACATTTCCTGAATTTGAACAGGTTGAGTTAGTAAAACCAGGTTTTTTGAACATAACTTTTAAAAAAATGTTTTGGTATGATTACATATTAAAAATTATTTATAAAAATGAAAATTATGGTTCGGGAAATTTAATTAAAAAAAAGTATAATGTAGAATTTGTATCAGCAAATCCAACTGGACCTTTGCATGTTGGTCATTGCAGAGGTGCTATATTAGGAGATTCTATTTCTAATTTATTAAAATTTAATGGTCACGACGTAACAAAAGAGTATTACGTAAATGACTATGGAAATCAGATAAAAAAATTTGTTCTTTCAGTTTATTATAGAATTCTAGAAATTACTGAAAAAAATCCTTTTCCTCATGATAAAGATCTTTATCCAGGAGATTATATTATAGATATAGCTAATAAGATTATTAAAATAAATAATATTGAAAATTATGATAGTTTCGAAAAAATTTATAAGTCTTTATCAATAATGGCATTGGATGCTTCAATTGAATTAATAAAAAATAATCTTGAAAGCCTAGGTGTTAAACATGATAATTTTATATTCGAGTCTAAACTAATTAATGATCAACTTGTAAATAATACTATAAAAAAACTTCAAAAGGATAAATTTATATACGAAGGTAAACTTCTTCCTCCGAAAGGTGAGCTTTCGAAGGATTGGAAAACTAGAGATCAATTATTATTTGCTTCAACTAAATTCGGTGACGATTCTGATAGAGCTCTGCAAAAAGAAGATGGTACATGGACTTATTTTGCGAGCGACATTGCTTATCATTCAAATAAAATTGATAGAAAGTTTGATGTATTAATAAATATATTGGGAGCAGATCACTCAGGTTATATTAAAAGAATAAAAGCTGCAGTAAGCGCTATTTCTCAAAAACAAACTAATTTAGTATGCAAAGTATCGCAATTAGTTAAATTATTTAAAAATGGCAAACCATTCAAAATGTCAAAAAGAAAAGGTGATTATGTAACAGCAGAAGATTTAGTTAATGAAGTAGGAAAAGACTCTGTAAGATTTATGATGTTAAATAGAAGCAACGATGTAGAGCTAGATTTTGATTTTATGAAAGTCTCTGAAAAATCAAAAGATAATCCAGTATTTTATGTTCAGTATGCCAATGCAAGAATTAATTCAATATTTAGTGCTCTTAATTTAAACATTGATGACAAAATTAATATTTTAAGTGGTGGCATCTTTTTCAATACCTATGAAATCGATATATTAAAAAAAATAGCTGAATGACCAAGATGCATTGAAGTTTCTGAATTAAAACTTGAACCACATAGGATTCCTTTTTACTTGTATGACTTAGCAACATTATTTCATTCTTACTGGAATTTTGGACAAAAAAATAAAGAATGCAGATTCATTTTAGAAGATAAAAAAATAAATGAATCACGTCTTTTGCTGTTACAATCCTTGTCAATAGTGATTAAAAATGGCATGTCAATTTTAGGAGTTTCATCACCAAAAAGCATGTAATGTTTAAAAAAATAAAAAACATAATTTATTTAGCATCTTTTTTTATCTTTATAGCATCAACTATGAACTATTATTTTTCAGAGCAAAATATAAAAAAAACCAATATGTTGAGAACCTTTTACTTAAATTTACAAAATAATAATTTAGACCAATTACCAATTCTCAAAAATGATACTACTAATATTGTTGAATTTAGCGACGACGTAGAAATTTATAAAAAAAATAAAAAAAACTACACATTTTGGTGTTTGATTGGAAAATGTTCCGAAAAGCAATAATTTTTGGTATTAAAGGTAAAAAATTAACCTCCTTTGAAAAGAGTTTTTTTAAAAAAAATAAACCCTGGGGGTTAATTATTTTTTCTAGAAACGTCGAAAGTTTAAAACAATTAAAAAAACTTATTGATGAGATAAAAAGTATTATGAAAGATAAAAACTATCCAATTTTAATTGACCAAGAAGGGGGTAGAGTTTCAAGACTAAACAGAATAATGGATTTTCAGATTTTTTCACAAGATTTTTTTGCAAAATTATATAAAAGAAATAATAAAAATTTTATTCATACTTATAAAGTTTATATAAACACCGTTTCTAATATTTTTAAAAGTGTTGGCATAAACATCAATACCGCTCCTGTATTAGATGTTAAAGTAAATAATGGTAATAATATTATTGGAAACAGAGCTTTTTCAAATGACCCTAACTTAGTAGCAAAATTAGGTAATATTTGTGTAGATTTTTATAGTAAAAATAAAATAGCAACTGTTGTTAAGCATATACCTGGACATGGTAAATCTAAGTTTGACAGTCATCATAAAGTTTCCATTATAAAGTCGGCTAAAACCAAACTCATAAAAGAAGATTTCAAACCTTTTAAAAAATCTCACTCATTTTTTGCAATGACCGCACATTTAATTTATCAAAAGTTTGATAGTAAAAATACAGCAACACATTCTAAAATTATTATAAATAATCTCATAAGAAAGAGCATTGGTTTTAAAGGCATACTAATTTCTGATGATATATCCATGAAAGCACTTAAATACAATTTAAATGTAAATGCTATCAAAGCATTAGAAGCTGGATGTAATTTAGTTTTACATTGTAATGGAAATATTAAAGAAATGATAAAGTTATCAAAAGTTATACCTCTTATTGATGAGTTTACACAAAAAAAAACCTCAGATTTTTATGATTTTTTAGGATAAAGTTAGTTTAATGGAATCTAATAAAACTGAATTGTTAAAAGTAAACATTGAAAATTATTCAGGCCCTTTAGATGTTTTACTAGATTTAGCAAAGGCACAAAAAGTTAATCTAGAAAATATCTCTATTACCGAACTAGCCGATCAGTTTATAAAATTTATTAATAGTACTCAGGAAATTAATCTTGATTTAGCTTCTGAGTATCTGCTTATGGCTACCTGGCTTGCTTATCTTAAATCCAGGCTACTACTACCGCAGGATGAAGAGGATAATTTTAAAGCCTCTGAAGTTGCTGAAAAACTTAAGCTACAGTTAAGAAAATTAGAATTAATTCGTTTACTTTCTGATAAATTATTAAAAAAAAAAAGACTTGGTATTGATGTTCGTATGCGTGGTATGCGTGGTGGCATTAAATTGATAAATAATTCTAGCTATTCTCTTTCTCTTTATGAGTTATTAAAATCTTATTCAAGTATTACAATGAAAAAAAGTTTTTTATCAATAAATATTCCTCAAATGCCAGTTTTTAAAACTGAAGAAGCAATAGATTTAATTAAGAAAAATATTGAAAGTTTGAATGACTGGGTTGAAATATCTAAACTTATGCCCAAAAAGTTTAAAGAAAACAAAAATCTTATTAAAACTGGTATGGCTGGTTTGTTTGCTGCTTCTTTGGAGCTTACAAAAGAAGGCCTTATTAATATAATGCAAAAAAAAAGCTTTGATAAATTGCTCATTAAAGGAAGAAAATGAAAAAAAAAAAAGATATAAAGATTATCAAGTTTCCTTCAAATATTTCTGAACTCGAAAGACAAGTTGAGGCAGTTTTATTTGCTGCTGATGAACCTTTAGATTTAGAAACCATGCAAACAAGACTTAACACAAAAGCTAATCTTTTAAAAATTCTTGAATCTCTTAAAAACCAGTACATCAATCGTGGAATAAATTTAATTTGCATTAAAGATAAGTGGTCTTTCAGAACATCTGTTGATTTATCAAAGTTAATGAATCTACAAGTATCTAAATTAAAAAAATTATCTAAGGCCACAGTCGAAACATTATCAATAATTGTTTATCATCAACCTGTTACAAGGTCTGAAATTGAAGAAATAAGAGGCGTATCTTTTGGCACCGGAACTCTTGAAATACTATTAGAGCTTAGCTGGGTAAAACCTTCTGGACGAAAAAATGTTCCTGGTAAACCAATCCTATATGCTACTACGGATCAATTTCTAAGCCATTTTAATATACAAAAATTATCAGATTTACCTAATGTTGAGGAGTTAACTTCAGCAGGTTTAATAGATGATGCTAATGTTGACACATCAATATTTGGAACTGGAAAATTTTTTAAAGAACAAATTAAAGAAAAAAAAGAGAATATTTATTCAAATATTGACGATATGTTAAGCCAATCACTTAAACCAGAAGATGAATAAAAGATATCTTTAATAAATTACAAAAATTGTATATAAGTCACTTATGAGTATTGGATTTTGGCAAATTGCTATTGTGGTTGTCCTAGTAGTTCTTCTTTTTGGACGTGGGAAAATATCTTCATTAATGGGGGATGTTGCTAAAGGAATAAAAAGTTTTAAAAAAGGTATGTCAGATAGCCCAGATCAAACAGACAAGACATCTCTAGATAATTCAAACGAAGATCAAAATTCCGAGAAAAAGTAGAATAGCATGCCACAAATTGGATGGTTAGAGATACTAATTATAGTGATTGTATCTATATTAGTGGTAGGCCCAAAAGATTTTCCTGTAATGTTAAATAAGATAGGCAGATGGATAACCTCTATAAAAAGGTATTTTATAGATATACAAAGTGATGTGACTTCTATGAACGATAAATTAGAAGATGAACTTACTTTTGAAGAACAAGAAGAAAAAAAAATTGATAATAATAAAAAATGAATGATGATAAAATTAACCGATCAAGTTTTGTAAGTCATCTTACTGAACTGCGGTCAAGGTTAGTTAAATCTATAATTTATTTTTTTATTTTTTTTATTTTATGTTATTTACTTTCTGAAAATATTTATAGTTTTTTAGTTCAACCTTATGCAGATGCTGTAAAAGATGATGTCACAGAAAGAAGATTAATTTATACTGCATTGCATGAAACTTTTATTACTTATTTAAAAGTAGCTTTCTTTTCTTCAATTTTTATTACAAGTCCAATTATCTTAACACAAATCTGGAAATTTATAGCTCCCGGCTTATATAAAAATGAGAAACTAACTTTATTACCATATTTAATAATCACACCTATTTTATTTATGCTTGGAGGAATGCTTGTTTATTACTTAATTATGCCTCTCGCAATTAAATTTTTTCTATCTTTTGAAACTAGCACTATAAATAATTCGTTACCAATACAGTTAGAAGCAAAAGTAAATGAATATCTTTCATTAATAATGAGATTAATTTTCGCTTTTGGTTTAAGTTTCCAATTACCAGTTTTGTTAAGCTTGCTTGCTAGAATTGGCTTTGTTGATTCTGAATATTTAAAAAAAAGAAGAAAATATGTTGTTGTTATAATTTTTGCAGTAGCTGCTATAATCACACCTCCAGATCCCATAACTCAAATAGGATTGGGAATACCTTTGTTAATTCTTTATGAATTATCTATTATATCTGTAAAAATAATTGAGAAAAAAAATAAAAATGCATAATATTAAAGAAATTAGAAAAAATCCTGATATTTTTTTAAAAAAAATTAGAGACAGAAATACAAATGTTGATTTAGAAAATTTCATTAATCTAGATAAGAAAAATAGAGATTTAATACAAAAAAAAGAAAAACTTGAACAAGAAAAAAAAATTATATCTAAAGAAAAGGATAAAAATAAGTTTTCACGTTCTAAAGAAATAACTTTGGAGATAAATATAATTGAAACTGAACAATTAGAACTAGAAAAAAAAATTTATGATATTCTTTCATCATTACCAAACTTACCTTTAGACGACGTCCCTTTTGGAAAAGACGAGACATCAAATAAAGAAATTAAAAGGGTGGGTGAAGTTGTTAAGTTTAATTTTAAACCATTGTCGCATTATGAAATTGGTAGCAAATTAAAACTTATGGATTTTGATATTGCAACAAAAACATCTGGATCTCGATTTGTTTTTTTAAGAGGAAAATTAGCCTTATTAGAAAGAGCAATCTCAAACTTTATGCTGGATTGTCATACTAAAGATTTTGGTTACGAAGAAATTTCGCCACCTCTAATTGCTAACGAAAATTCTATGTTTGGAACTGGACAACTTCCAAAATTTGAAAGTGATCAGTTTGAAATCAAATTAGATGCTGATAAGTCTAGAAAGTTTTTAATTCCAACTGCTGAGGTAATTCTTACTAATATAGTTAGGGAATCTAATATTAAAAATGAACTTTTGCCTATGAGATTTGTTGCTTCAACAGCCTGTTTCAGAAAAGAAGCGGGAAGTTATGGTAAAGATACAAAAGGTATGATTAGACAGCACCAATTTTATAAAGTTGAGTTGGTTAGCATAGTTGATCCAAAAAAGTGCAATGAAGAGTTAGAAAGAATGACTGATTGTTCTCAACAAGTTCTTAAAAAATTAAAACTTCCATATAGACTTGTGCTGCTATCCACTGGTGACATGGGCTTTAGTGCTGAAAAAACATATGACATTGAAGTATGGATACCTTCAGAGAACAAATATAGAGAAATTTCGAGCTGTTCATCTTGTGGTCAATTTCAGGCAAGAAGAATGAAAACAAAATTTAAAAATGAAAATAATTTATCCAATTTTGTAGGCACTCTTAACGGATCAGGTCTTGCTGTAGGAAGAACTTTAGTAGCTATTATGGAGAATTATCAGCAAGAAAATGGGAGTATTAAAATCCCAGATGTTTTAAGATCTTATATGAACAATGAAGAGAAGATAGGATAATTTTATTGTTTATTATTTTTAATTAGTATAATTATTACATAATTTAGGAGTATATATGTCAGGATCAGGTTTTGCGCAGTTCATACCATTAATATTAATTTTTGTTATTTTTTATTTTTTTCTTATAAGACCTCAACAAAAAAAAATAAAAGAGCATAAATTAATGGTTACTTCTTTAAAAAGGGGTGATGAAGTAATTACTTCAGGAGGGATTGTTGGTAAAGTGGAAAGAATTTTAGGTGATGACAAAATAGATTTATCTATATCTGATAATGTAATAGTCCAAGTTGTTCAGTCAACCATCCAGTCTATGTCAAAAAATTATCAAACAAAAAAATAGTTTTAATTAGTGTTATATTTTTCTAAATTTAAATTAATATCAATTTATTTTTTTATTATTTTTTTATCATTCTTTTCACTATCTAATTTTTTTAATTCAAATGAAGATTCTTTTTTTAAAAAAAAAGTTAATTTAGGATTAGATTTACAAGGAGGATCATATTTATTACTAGAAGTAGATTCTCAACCTGTTGTTAAACAAAAAATTCAAAATAAACTTATTACTTTAAGAAAATTTTTAAAAGATAATAAAATAAAATATGAAAACTTAAAATCTCAAAATGAGAGTATTATTTTTAAAGTATCTACAAGTGACATTAACATATTTAATAAAATTTTTTTAGATAAAAAGAATTCAGTAAATTTATACTACCCAAATTATCGATCCTATGAAATGGAAACTCTTATAAAAAATAATTTAATAACAATTAAATATTCAAAATTTGGGTTGATTGAATTAAAGAATTCCACTTTAGACAACTCTCTTGAAATTGTAAGAAGAAGAATTGATGAAGTTGGAACAAAAGATCCTACGATAATTAGAAGAGGAAATGACAGAATTCTAATAGAACTTCCAGGACTAGATGATCCAAACAGAATTAAGAAACTTTTAGGAAAAACTGCAAATTTAACTTTTAGACTTATCTCTAACACAGAAGATAGTTTTGGTTCTGAAATAGTTCCTTTCGAAGATGGTAGCAAGGAATTAAAAGTAAACAAACGAATAATAATGAGTGGTGATAGTGTTACTAATGCCAAACCCACTGTAGATAATCAAAATAATGAAACAGTCGTAAGTTTTACTTTAAATAGAATTGGAACTAAAAAATTTGCAAGAGCGACGACAAATAATGTTGGTAAAAGATTAGCTATTATTTTAGATAACAAAATTATTAGTGCTCCACAAATAAGAGAAGCAATTACTGGTGGAACTGGACAAATTTCAGGTGATTTTGATTTTCAATCTGCAACAGATTTTGCCTTACTTTTAAGGTCAGGAGCTTTACCAGCTCCATTAAATGTAATTGAAGAACGTACAGTCGGCCCTGACCTTGGAGAAGATTCTATAAAAGCTGGGACTATATCTTTAATTATTGGTTTTTTTCTTGTTATAGCTTACATGATTATAAGATATCGAATTTTAGGAGTTATAGCAGATCTAGCTTTAATTATTAATCTTATACTTTTGCTTGGAATTTTAACAATTTTGGAAGCTACTCTCACATTACCAGGTATAGCTGGGATTATTTTAACTGTAGGAATGGCAGTTGATGCAAACGTTTTAATCTTTGAAAGAATTAAGGAAGAAATGAAGAATGAAAAATCTAATATTCATGCTTTTGATATGGGTTATAAAAACTCACAAACCGCAGTATTAGATGCTAATATAACAACATTATTGTCAGCAATAATACTTTTTTTCTTGGGATCTGGTCCAATAAAAGGTTTTGCTATTACTATTGGTATTGGAATTTTAACAACTTTATTTTCAGCATACTTCTTTGCACGTCATTTATCATCTCTTTATGTCATGAAGAATAAAGAGAAAAAAATTAAAATATGATTTCTGAAATTTCTAAATATATTAATTTTTCACAGTTTTATAAAAGATTTAATATTATTTCTATTATACTGGTAACTTTATCTATATTAATTCTTTTTTTTAAAGGGCTTAATCTTGGTGTCGATTTTAAAGGTGGCACTCTAATTGAAATCAGATCAGAAAGTACAGTAATTAACATTTCAGAGATAAGACAATCTTTTTTAAAAATGAACCTAGGAGATGTAACGGTTAAGAAATTTGGTAAAAAAAATGATTTTTTAGTTAAAATTGAAATGAACGATACAAATAATGCTAGTATTATTAAATCTATTAATGATAAATTATCCTCTGACTTGGGCTCCCAAATTAATTTTAGAAGAGTTGAAAATGTTGGGCCTAAAGTTAGCGCAGAACTTTTGAAGGCAGGTTTTTTAGCTATATCCTTATCTTTAGCTGTTATGCTTTTTTATATTTGGATTAGATTTGAATGGCAATTTAGCCTTGGTGCAATTGTTGCTATAGTCCACGATGTTATAATTACCGTCGGAATATTCTCACTTCTTTCTTATGAAATAAATTTATCTATAGTTGCTGCTGTATTAACAATTGTTGGTTACTCTATGAATGACACAGTTGTTATATTTGACCGTGTAAGAGAAAATTTAAAAAAAAATACCAAAAGTTCTATTTCTGAAATTTCCAATATTTCTACAAACCAAACTCTTTCAAGAACTTTAGTTACTTCTGTAACTACACTACTAGCATTATTGTCTATTTATATTTTTGGTGGACAAATATTAAGAGGCTTTTCATTTGCAATGATTATAGGTGTATTGGTTGGAACTTATTCTTCCATTTTTGTTGCAGTACCAATACTTAATTATACAAATGTTTCATCCCAAACAGTTTTAAAGGACGAAGAGAAAGAATTAATTTAATAAAGATTTTGAGCAACAACCATTGTAAGCAACATTGGTAATGACAATAGTGTGTTAATTCTTGATGTTAACATTGCAGTCTTTGCAGATTTAGCTTTTTCTTCAGGGGAAACCTCGACCATACCAAGAGCTTTTTTTTGATTTGGCCAAATTATAAACCAAACATTGTAGGCCATAATTATTCCTAACCACATTCCAATACCTATAGCAGTATTTTGTCCACCACCATTTCCAATACCTAAAGTCATAGCTTGATGAACGTATCCATTTAAAGTGGCAACTATTAATCCGGTGATTATTGTTGCTAATGCCGCCCATCTAAACCAAAATAAAACTGCTGGAGCAATAATTTTTCCTATTGCTGGCTTTTGTTCATCTGGAATTTTAGGCATACTTGGTATTTGTACAAAATTTAAGTACCAAAGTAGTCCTATCCACATAATACCCGAAAGAACATGAAGATATCTAAATAACCAACTCCAAAAAAGTTGATCAAAAGCCCAACCACCACCTGCAAAAAAAAGGCCAATAAATAGCAATATGGTTAGACCTATAGAGAGATGAATAGTTTTACCTAAAGATTGTAATATCGAAACCATGATTGTTTATACCATTTTTTTACGAATAACTAAGCAGTTTTTTTAAGTTTAGTGGTAATAATTTCCTTTAAAAAATTCCCTGTATAACTAGCGGTTATTTCACTTACTTCTTCTGGATTTCCTTCAGCTATTATTTTACCCCCGTTAATACCTCCTTCTGGGCCCATATCAACAATCCAATCTGCAGTTTTTATAACATCTAAATTATGTTCTATAACCACTACAGTATTTCCTAAAGAAACAAATGTTTGGAGAATTTCTAATAATTTTTTGATATCGTGTGCGTGCAAACCAGTAGTTGGCTCATCTAATATATACAAAGTTCTACCAGTAGATCTTTTTGAAAGTTCTTTAGCTAGTTTAATTCTCTGAGCTTCACCACCTGACAATGTAGTTGCTTGTTGACCTATCTTTATATACCCAAGCCCTACCTTTTTTAAAGTGAGAAGTTTTATTCTTACAGAAGGTATATTTAAAAAATAATCACAACCTTCATCAACTGTCATATTTAAAACATCAGCAATATTTTTATCTTTAAATCTTATTTCTAAAGTTTCTCTATTGTATCTGCTTCCTTTACATTTATCACAAGGAATATAAACATCCGGCAAGAAGTGCATTTCATAAGTTATAACACCGTCACCTTCACAAGATTCACATCTTCCACCTTTTACATTAAAAGAAAATCTACCAACTTTGTACCCTCTAGATTTAGAGTCTGGTAGATTTGCAAACCAATCTCTTATTGGGCCAAAAGCACCCGTATAAGTCGCAGGATTAGACCGTGGTGTTCTACCAATAGGGGACTGATCTATATCTATAATTTTATCTATTTGTTCAATACCTTTGTAATTTCTAAAAGCTTTAGGTAATTTTCTTGATTTATTATTATTAAGCATTAGATTTAATGCATTGTATAGAGTCTGAAGTATTAAAGTTGACTTACCACTTCCCGAAACTCCAGTTACACAAGTAAATGTTCCTAATGGAATTTTTAAATTTACATTTTTCAAATTATTTCCAGTAGCACCTAAAATTTCTAAAAATCTTCCATTTTTTGCTGTCCTTCTTTTATTTGGAATACGTATATTCATTTTTTTAGACAGATAATTTCCTGTAATACTATCTTTATTTTTTAATATTTCTTTTAAATCACCTTGAGCAACTACATGCCCGCCATCAACACCAGCTTTTGGACCTAAGTCAATAATATGATCTGCGCTTTCGATAGTTTCAGTATCATGTTCAACTACTATTACTGTATTTCCTAAGTCTCGTAATCTTTTTAATGCTTTAATTAGTTTAACATTATCTTTTTGATGCAAACCAATTGAAGGTTCATCTAATACATACAAAACTCCTGTTAACCCAGATCCTATTTGAGAAGCCAATCTTATTCTTTGAGATTCTCCACCAGATAGAGTTCCTGATTCTCTTGATAAAGTTAAGTAATCTAAACCAACGTTTAATAAAAAATCTAACCTCTCATTAATCTCCTTTAAAATATGATGTGCAATCTTTTTTTCTTTTTCAGTTAGTTTCGTGCTAAGATTTTCAAACCATTTTTTTGCTTCAGAAATAGATTTAATAGTTACTTCACTAATATTTAATTTATCTATTTTAACACATAATGCCTCATCTTTAAGCCTCATCCCTTTGCATTTTTCACAGTCAGATTCACTTTGGTATTGAGATATTTCTTCTCTTTTCCACTCACTTTCGGTTTCAAGGAATCTTCTTTCTAAATTATTTACAACACCTTCAAATGTTTTCTTGGTTGAGTATTTTTCATAACCATCATCATAGCTAAATTTTATTTCATCATCGTGTGATCCAAAAAGAATTATATCTTTTGTTTCCTTAGTTAGCTTCTTCCATGGAGTTTCCAAAGAAAATTTATAGTATTTTGCTAACGAAGAGAGTGTTTGTGAATAGTATAAAAATTTTGATTTTGCCCATGGCTCAATTGCTCCGTCAACCAAGCTTTTATTTGTATCTGGAATAACTAAGTTTGGATCTATATTAAGATTAACACCTATACCCTCACATTCTTCACAGGCACCATAGGGACTATTAAATGAAAAAAGTCGAGGCTCAATTTCTTCAATTGTAAAGCCGCTTTCTGGGCATGCAAACTTTGATGAAAAAATAATTTTTTCAACTTTTCTATATTTTTTTGGTAGAGTTTCGTTTTCGTATTCTGCAAACAATAATCCATCTGATAAATTGAGCGCAGTTTCAACTCCTTCGGCAAGCCTATTACCTAATTCGCTGTTAATAATTATTCTATCTACTACAATTGATATGTCGTGTTTAATTTTTTTATTTAGATTTGGAAAATCGTCAATATTTAAATATTTTCCGTCTACTTTAATTCTTTGAAAACCTCTTCTCTTGTAGCTGGCAATTTCTTTTTTATATTCTCCTTTTCTGCCTCGTACTATTGGTGCCAATAAATATATTGTATTTTTTTTGGGAAGGTTTTTAATTTTGTCAACAATTTCAGTAACAGTCTGAGATGTAATAGGTTTTCCAGTAAATGGAGAGAAGGGTGTACCAGCACGTGCAAACAATACTCTCATGTAATCATAAATTTCAGTAACTGTAGCTACAGTTGATCTTGGGTTTTTTGAAGTGTTTTTTTGTTCTATTGCAATAGCGGGGCTTAATCCTTCTATTAAGTCTACATTAGGTTTCTTCATTTTATCTAAAAATTGCCTTGCATATGCAGACAAGCTCTCAACATATCTTCTTTGCCCTTCAGCATAAATTGTATCGAATGCTAATGATGATTTTCCTGATCCTGAAAGCCCAGTAATCACAATAAATTTGTCTTTTGGTATTTCAAGTGAAATATTTTTAAGATTGTGTTCTTTTGCCCCTTTTATAACGATTTTTTTAAGCATTTTTTTTTGATATATAAATCTAAACTATTAATAAAAAGATGGAAATATGTTATATTTGCATATATTAACAACTAATCATTTAACAAATCTATAATTACTATGGCTGGAAGTTTAAATAAAGTTCTTTTAATAGGCAGATTGGGTGCAGACCCAGAAGTTAAGCAAATGGTGAATGGAAAAAGTGTCGCTAGACTAAGTATAGCAACAAGCAACACTTGGAAAGACAAAAATACTGGTGAAAAAAAAGAAAAAACAGAATGGCATAGAATAGTAATATTTAATGAAGGGCTGGTTAAAGTTGTACAACAATATGTAAAAAAAGGCGCTCAGGTTTATATTGAAGGCCAATTAACAACAAGAAAATGGAATGATGAGAAATCAGGAACAGAAAAATATTCAACAGAAGTAGTATTACAAGGATTTAATTCTGCATTCAAAATATTAAGTAGCAAAAACTCTCAAAGTGAAAATTTACAATCTGGTAATGATGATTCAACCTCCCTTCCAAATGAACAAAGCGCTCCATCTAATGACTTAGATGATGAAATTCCTTTTTAAGCTTAATGGAAAAAACCAATTCTAACTTAGTTAAAACAAATTATAAACCAATTCTTGTTTATGATGAAATGAGTTCATCTTACTTATCATATGCAATGAGTGTTATAGTAAGCAGAGCTCTTCCTGACGTGAGAGATGGTTTAAAACCTGTTCATAGAAGAATAATTTTTGCTATGTACAAAGGTGGTTTTGATTGGTCTAAACAGTTCAGGAAATCCGCAAGAGTAGTGGGGGATGTTATTGGTAAGTACCATCCTCATGGCGATCAAGCTGTATACGATGCGTTAGTAAGATTAACACAAAGCTTTTCAATGAGTTTACCACTAATTGATGGACAAGGAAATTTTGGTTCTATTGATGGAGACCCTCCTGCTGCAATGCGTTATACAGAAACCAAGCTTGCTAAAGTATCTCAATTTTTAATTAATGACATAGAAAAAAACACTATTACTTATAGAAATAATTATGATGAAACTGAGAAAGAACCTACGGTTCTTCCCGCGCAATATCCCAACTTACTTGTTAATGGTGCAGGCGGCATCGCGGTAGGAATGGCAACAAGTATACCACCTCATAATCTAGGAGAAATTATAGACGGTACTATCGCTTTTATTAATAACAAAGATATTACAATACCACAGTTAATGAAAAAAATTCCTGGTCCTGATTTTCCTACAGGAGGAATTATTATTGGAAAAGATAATTTAAAACAAGGTTACAACAAGGGAAGAGGTTCGATTAAAATAAGAGGTGATATAGAAGTTGAAACTTTAAAAAATGGGAAAGAACTATTAGTAATTAAATCAATCCCCTACCAAGTAAATAAATCAGTCTTAAACGAAAGAATTGCTGAATTAGCTAGAGATAAAAAAATTGAAGGAATTAGTGATATTAGAGATGAATCTAATCATAAAGGTGTAAGAGTTGTGATTGATTTGAGAAGAAATGTTGAGCCAGAAACTGTAAGAAGACAGTTATATAAACTAACATCAATCGAGTCATCCTTCGGCTTTAATACGCTTGCCATTGTTAAAGATAAACCAAAAATATTAAATTTAAAAGAATTTATAAATGAATTTGTTAATTTTAGAGAAGAAACTTTAACTAAAAAAATAAAATTTGATTTAAAAAAATCTTTAGAAAAAGCTCATATTTTACTAGGTATTTCAGTTTCTGTTGAGAATATTGATGCAATTATAAAAATTATTAAAAATTCAGATACAGTTGAAGTTGCAAGAAAAACTTTGATTAATAAAAAATGGAAAATTAATAAAACTAACAAATTAATAAAACTTATAAAATCAGAGAAGTCTGGTTCTAGTTATACTTTATCAGACAAACAAGTAACGGCAATATTGGAACTAAGATTACAAAAACTTACAGCTTTTGGAATAAATGAAATTGAAAATGAAATTAAAAAATTAGCAATTTTAATAGAAGGTTACGAGAAAATTTTAAAATCAAAAAAAGAACTTTTCAACGTAATTATTGAAGAGTTACAAATGATTAAAGATAAATTTGCAGTTAAAAGAAGAACTAAAATTTTAGACGTAGTGCTAAATTATAATATTGAGGAGACTATACAAAAGGAAACTGTTGTTATTACTATTACACATAAAGGATACATTAAAAGAGGATCTTTATCTTCACTTAAAATTCAAAAAAGAGGAGGAAAAGGCAAATCTGGAATTAAAACAAGAGATGAAGACTACGTTGTCCAAATCTTTACTGCAAATTCACATACACCAATTTTATTTTTTTCTACCCAAGGACTCGTTTATAAAATTAAAGCTTGGAAAATACCCCAAGGATCATCTAATTCAAAAGGTAAAACTTTATTTAATCTTTTACCTTTAAAGAGTCATCAATCAATAAGCTCGATAATGCCGCTTCCTGAAAGTGAACAAGAATGGAAAAAACTTTTTGTAGTATTTGTTACAGCAAAAGGAAAAATAAGAAAAAATAGTTTAGAAGATTTTTCTAATATTCAATCTACTGGAAAAATTGCAATGAAATTAGATGTAAATGACAAAATTGTAGGTGTTAAAATATGTATGGAAAATCAAGATATTATACTAAGCACTCAACTAGGCAAGTGCATCAGATTTATGTCAAAAAAATTAAGACTATTTAAAGGTAGATCTTCTAAAGGTATAAAAGGTATTGAACTGGGAAATGATGATAAGGTAATTTCATTATCAATACTAGATCCTACAGGAATAAATGGTAAAACTGCCACCGCATTGATTAAAAATGGGTCGGCTGATAAGGATAAAAAATCTGAAGCCACAGCCAAACAAAAATATATTTTATCAATTACTGAAAATGGCTTTGGTAAAAGAACATCTTTTTATGACTATAGAGTTACAAATAGAGGAGGAAAAGGAATTATAGGAATTATAACTTCATCGCGAAATGGAAATGTTGCTGCGTCTCTTCCAGTAAATGAAGGTGATGAATTAATATTATCTACAGATAAAGGTACAGTATTAAGATGTGCTGTTAAAGAGATTAGAGTTGCTGCAAGAAATACTCAAGGTGTAAGAATTTTAAAACTTTCTGGTGACGAAAAAGTTGTTTCTGCAATCAAAATAGATAATAATCTAGAATAAAAAATGAATAAAGTTGGCATATATCCTGGAACTTTTGATCCATTAACTTTTGGTCACATAGATGTGATTATGAGATCTCTAAAAATAGTAAGCAAACTTATTGTTGCTACCTCAAATGACCACTCAAAAGATTATTTTTTTTCTGCAGAGGAAAGAGTAAATATAATTGAGAAAGCTCTTTTTGGTGATCTTAAATTAAGTAAGAAAAAAATTAAAGTATTATCATTTAATACTTTAACAACATCACTATGTATAAAACAAAATGCTACAATAATTTTTAGAGGTTTAAGAGCTGTTTCAGATTTTGAATATGAATTTCAATTAGCTGGAATGAATAGACAATTAAATAAAAAAATTGAAACAGTTTTTTTAATGTCTGACCCTGATAATCAAGTCATTTCATCAAAATTTGTAAAAGAAATTGCAAAATTTAATGGAAAAATTGATAATTTTGTTACAAAAAGTACCAAAAAAGCTATAAGAGAAAAATATGAATAATAAATTTTTTTTAATTTTTATATTTTTTTTTTTTACTAACCAAGTCAACGCAAAAGAGGATATTATGATTTTAAAATTAAAAGATGGGGATGTTGTTATAGAATTATATAATGATATAGCTCCTAACCATGTAAAAAGATTTAAGCAACTTGCTGAAGAAGAAAAATATGATGGTGTTGTATTTCATAGAGTAATAGATGGCTTTATGGCCCAAACTGGTGATGTTCAATTTGGTAATTTTAATTCTCAAGATTTTGATTTAGGAAAAGCGGGTACCGGAGGTTCAAAATATCCAGATCTAAAAGCCGAATTTAGTGATATAGCTCATGAAAGGGGTATTTTATCTATGGCACGCTCTGCCGATCCCGATAGTGCTAATAGCCAATTCTTTATTCTTTTTGCTACAGCCCCACATTTAGATCGTCAATATACAGCATTTGGTAAAGTGATAAAAGGAATGGAATTTGTTGACTTAATTAAAAAAGGAACTGATTCAAGCGGTTCAGTTTCTAATCCAGATAAAATTATTAGTCTCAAATCCAACTAAACTGTTTAATATGTTTGATGAAAACTTTTCTTTCAAGGTTTTGAAAGAAGATGGCCTTGCTCGAAGAGGAAAAATCTTTACACATAGAGGACTGATAGATACACCTACATTTATGACTGTCGGCACACAAGGAACTGTAAAAGCGGCATTTATAGATGATGTCATATTAAGTGGTGCCCAAATAATTCTTTCAAACACTTACCATTTGATGATTAGACCTGGTGTCGAAAGAATAAAAAGAGTTGGTGGCCTTCATCAATTTATGAATTGTAAATTACCTATTTTAACAGATTCAGGAGGATTTCAAATTATGTCGCTTTCCAAACTAGTAAAAATAGATGAAAAAATTGGTGCAACTTTTAATTCACATATTGATGGTAAAAAATTTATTTTAAGTCCAGAGGAAAGTATTAAGATTCAAAAAGATTTAAATTCAGATATTGTTATGGTTTTAGATGAATGTCCAAAGTTAACTAACGATAAAAAAAAAATTACCAAATCTTTAAATTTATCCATTAACTGGGCTAAAAGATCAAAAGATGCTTTTGGTGATAATAAAAAGAAAGCTTTATTTGGTATAGTGCAAGGTGGAATATATAAAGATTTAAGACTAGAGAGTTTAGATAGGCTCAAAGATATAAATTTTGATGGTTATGCTTTAGGAGGGCTAGCTGTTGGCGAGTCTCAAAAACAAATGTTTAAAGTTTTAGATGAAATTTCGATTTATTTACCCAAAAATAAACCTAGATATTTAATGGGAGTTGGAACACCTTCTGATATTTTGGGTGCTGTAAAACGTGGCATCGACATGTTTGATTGTGTAATGCCTACTAGAGCTGGCCGAACAGGCTTAGCTTTTACGTGGGAGGGTAGGCTTAATTTGAAAAATGCAAAATATAAAAATGATGATTCGCCAATTAACAAAAATATTAAGATAAGAAATTTAAATCTATATTCAAAAAGCTATATCAATCACTTAATCAACTCTAATGAGATTTTGGCCTCAATGATTATCACGATGAATAATATCTATTTTTATCAAGAATTAATGAATAATATTAGAGAATCTATTAAAAACAACAATTTTGACAAATTTTATAATAAATACATTGATATAGTTTAAAAAAAATATAGTAATACATTTTTGTGGGCCCATAGCTCAGTTGGTAGAGCAATTCCCTTTTAAGGAATGGGTCGGTGGTTCGAGTCCACCTGGGCTCACCAAGTTTATGCACAAATTATCTAAATTTTATAAAAATAAAAAAGTTCTAGTAACAGGAGCTTCAGGATTTAAAGGTGCATGGCTATGTTCATGTCTTTTAAAATTAGGTGCTAAAGTTTATGGTTTTGGATATTCACCAAATAAAAATGAAAATCTATTTTACAGCTTGCAACTTAAAAAAAAAATTAAGTTTAAATTAATTGATATAAGAGATTTTAATAAAGTATCAAAGTATATTAATTCAACAAAACCTTCCATTGTTTTTCATTTAGCAGCCCAACCAATAGTTCATGAATCTTATAAAAATCCATACGAAACGTTTGATATAAACTCTAGAGGAACTTTAAATATCTTAGAAATTACAAAACAAGCTAAATTCATTAAATCAATCGTTTTGATAACATCTGACAAATGTTATGAAAACTTGGGTCATGTTAAAAGATACACAGAAACTGATCGGTTAGGAGGTGTAGACCCTTACAGTGCCTCAAAAGCTTCTGCTGAATTAATAATAAAGTCCTATTCAGAAAGTTTTTTTATAGGCAAAATAAGATGTGGTATATCAAGCGCAAGAGCGGGCAATGTTATAGGCGGTGGAGACTGGTCATCAAACAGACTTATTCCTGACTGCATAAGATCAGTAGTTAAAAATAAAAAAATTATATTAAGAAATCCATACTCCAATAGACCTTGGCAATTTATTTTAGATCCATTAATGGGATATTTAATTTTAGCAAAAAAACAATATGTAAATCCAAAAAAATATTCAGGTGCATATAATTTTGGTCCAGAAGCACAATCTATAAAAAGTGTTAAGGATGTAGTTTCTATGATTGTTAGTTTTTGGGGATCAAAATCTGTTGTAATCAAAAAAAATTCAAAATTTACAGAGCATAGTAATTTGCAATTAAATGCTAACAAATCTAAAAAAATTTTAAAATGGAAATCTGCATATAGTACAAGAGAAAGTGTAAAATATACTACAGAGTGGTACTATAAAGTTTTGAAAAAAAATAATACTGCTTCTGAAGTAACAAATGACCAAATTAAACAATATATGAATTATACTAATTGGAAATAAAAAAAGATATTCTTAAAGTGAAAAAAGATCCATTTGTAGATGTTATAATGCCTAATTATAACAAAGCTCAATATCTAGAAGAATCTATTAGTTCTGTAATCAATCAGAAGTACATAAATTGGAAACTCATTATTAT
>Ga0114997_10000594_pt1 | contig 29885 bp, 28 predicted proteins | sample ArcticOcean_MG_C_2_FD_87045 | JGI IMG/M metagenome (GOLD analysis project Ga0114997, IMG submission 87045) | Marine microbial communities from western Arctic Ocean - ArcticOcean_MG_CB4_136 | ecosystem: Environmental > Aquatic > Marine > Oceanic | place: Arctic Ocean: Canada Basin | collected... | reverse complement strand
TGCGCAAAGAAATTCGTCGAGGGATTGGGCACAATCCCTCAAAGCTCCGGCATTAAAATGGTTGAAGTGTCGATCGACGAATCCTCGAACTCCTCCATTGGTGGGCTCGGTTAAGAACCGCTCTGAGCGTTTTCTCCGATTGATAACCATCTCTGGATATTTTTGTTCTAATTCAGATTCGATTATTTCAATAATTCGCGCTGGGTCGGTATTCCCACAAGTGAAAGCATCGATTGCAAGCCATCCTCTATCCGAATAACAATGAGCGCTAATATGGGATTCATCGAGTAAAACTACCGCTGCAAACCCGGGCGGTGAAACACTACCATCGAAGTTTTCTACATGTGAATGGACTCTTCTGGCGCCACTAGAATCGGCAGCTCGTTGCATTAGTTTGAGCATCCATCGGCCATCAATTCCTTCTGCTCCAGTACAATCAAGCATGATATGTGCGCCATGTGCCAAGTTCTCACCTCCTATTGTTTTTGATTTGAGCAGCGATAACTTTTGTAGCGAGCATCGCCGCGGTAAATTGGGTTAAAGGCGAATCTTTTTGCTCGACGATCTCGTTGACATCAGCCGAGATAACCTCGCAATTTTCGAATAGGGTTTCGATAGTCTTCGCTGCGTGCCAAAAGGTGAGCCCTCCCGGAACAGGGGTGCCGGTTGCTGGTACTAGTGTCCCATCTAAGCCATCGATATCGATGGTCAAATGAATCGGTCCTTTTATCGATGAAATCGCATCTAACCACTCAGCCCAAGAGTTTTGGCCACTAGATGGGCCCATAACGTCTCGTGCGAACCAAGTGTTGACCCGGTCGTCATTCTCGATAAAATCTGCTTCTTGTTGACAATATGCGCGAATTCCGACTTGATAGACCGCCACCGCGCCCTCGTCGAGGCTTCGAGCAATCGCGCATGCGTGGGAATACGGTTCACCATCGAGTTGGTCGCGAAGATCTGCGTGGGCATCGATTTGAACCAAAGTCACTTTTTTTGAGCAACCTCTGAGAATCCCTGGTAAAATCCCATGCTCGCCACCCAAAAAAAGTGGGAATTTTGCATTTTTATATTGCAACGCCGCATACAAACCAATATTGTCCAATTGCTCTTGGAGCGAATCTCCAGCACCGTCCCAAGGTGCTGCTGTAAGGATATTTGCGCCTGCTGGCAATTCCATTTTGAGATAATCATCGAATAATTCGACTTGGTTACTGGCCTCGATACAAGCGGCCGGCCCCTCGGCCGTACCTTGGCCGTAAGAGGTGGTGAGTTCATATGGAACCGATGCGACGACGATATCGATAGCACCAGTAGGCTCGGATAAACCGAGAAAATTGCCTTCCGCAAACCCTTCCATCAACACTTGCGGGGTCGAATCTCCCCTTTGAACGCTGCGAAACAGCCAAAATGAGCGAAGTGTCTATTAGGGAGTTCGACCTATACATATTATTGCGCAGCGGATGCAAAGGTCCCCGACCTATGGCTCCGGCGCCGGTGATTGAGATGGGAATGACAATGGGTGACCTTACGCTAGCAATTCGACAACACATCGACATGGAGATGGATCCAGAGGTCGCAAGTGGAATGGCAGAACACGCTCTTGGATTCTTTGGATTTTACGATCGAATCATCGACAACGCTCTCGAACCAACCGACCGGAATTTGTTCTACATGTTCCAAGATTACGATTTACTCACCACCGAATCCGAGGAAACAACCCTTTGGGATGGTCGTGAATGGAGGATCCATTACTGGCGCTTTAAGCCGGAATTGCGCGACCGAGTAAAGGCGTATATGTCGAGAGATGTAAAAGAGGTTTCAATCGACCCATTCGGCGACGTTTATGGCGATGGCGGCGGTATTTGGATGCGTGACGGTGACAAGGTCAAGAATCCGAATGCATTTACCTCTGAGCATTGGGGATAACCGAACAGGAATGCACAACCCTTGAAGGGGAGCAGCCTAACCCTCATCATATGAGTGCAAGGGCTATTGTTATCGCGATTCTCTTTTTAACTTCTGTAATTCCGCTCAGTTCTGCCGATTCACACGAACCGGTTAACATCTTAGTCGACTGGAATGATGACCACGCATACATTCTAACCGGAGAGGTAAATCTCTCTCAAGTAACCGCTATCCACTTGAAAAATGGAATCGCTCAAGATGTCGACCTCATCTATGATACCACGGGGGAACACCTCAGATTAATTCTCAATACCACCATTGGGTATGGTGATGAAATCACAATTTCCATCGGTTCGATTTCTCGCGATATCACAGTTGGGCTTTGGGGGCAACCTTTGGCTGACCACGAGGTCACACTCAATTCTAAATGGACTATGGATCAAAATTGGGTTAACGAAAATGGCAGCCAACAATATTTGTTAATCTTTGATGGCCAAGGTTGGCAACAGAGTATTAACAACACCCTTGAATCTTGGGAAAGGGGCAATGGTACCCTTTACATTGTATCAAATACAGAAGATGGTGGACTCGCACTCGACCTTGATTTAGAATCGATTTGGAAAAATGAAACCATCGTAAACGGTTTGCTTACCGGTCAAGTATTCGACGCACGAGGTGCAGGAACAATAGGGGTTATAGGTGATTCAGATCAAGGCAATATGGAGATTCAAGGAACCGTTTCGGATGCTTGGATCAATCGTAGTATGACTGATGGAGTAATCGATGAATGGTTTAGATTAGAAGCCAATGGGACGATTGGAATTCATAGTAATGAAGATAATGAGTCCTTTGACCTGAATGGGACTTTAGCTGTATTATTGATTGAGACTTGGGATTCAAACGGCACTCGTCGCTTAGATTTTCGGCAATATGAAGGTGATGCTGAATTAGAAATTAGAAACGACGACATCACTCTAGATATTTCACTTGACATATTCGAAAACCTCGAAAAATGGCAAGATGGAGTCAGGGTTGATCAATTGAATCATCTGGTCGGCCATGGTACTTTTGGAGTAACAGGAAATGATAATAATTCCTCTGTTAGAGTCAATGGTACAATTTACGATTTCCACCAAAAAACCGAGGACGGTTTGACCATGATAGATAATTTACACGTTGATGGAATCATCAGCGGTGATGCTCAAGGAACATTCGGGGTGGTCCGAAATATCGAATCGACCGGTACCCAAGCCAACGATACAGGTACTGAATTCGATGTGATTGTAATCCATCAAGAAGACTGGCTCAATATTACAGGGGTGAACGGATTTCCCTCGGATAGATTCGAGGCCGGAGCAAGCCATAACGAATCTTGGTCTTACGATGCGGTCCAATCCGATTGGGACAATCGAACCATCAGGAGGGTTTGGTCTCAAACCGGCCCAGATCCGAGTAGTGGAGACGAACTGATAGCGGATTCACCGATTCAAATCAATCCCGAGCCTCCAGGGGTCGAAGACTCCCTTGGGAATGTTCAAATCTCCCGTGAAACCGGCTTCACACCAATGATTGCAATGCCCGGAGATGTATTCGTATTATCTGCTCAAGCAGATATGTCTCTAACGGTTACAGCAGGGCAATCTCAGCAGGTTGCAATGGATGGCCATTTGGTTGATACGGTCGCTTGGACCGGAGTTTACTCAAACGGCGTAACTGGAACCGCAAATGGAAATCTCATCAATGATGGTCCGCTATCTGGACTCAATGTGCAAGTTCAGCGAATTTTACAAATGGCTTTTGGCGATGAAGGAGCATTGGTCAATTTGACTGAAAACCAAAGCGTCAACAGGGTGCTTTCGCCTTCGATAATTTCGGCGGATGATAATAGTGCACCAACATTAATTTCGACAACACTGAGAGAAGGTTTGGTCTTCAATGAAGATGGCGCTCCTGCACATCTTGAAGTAAGAGTTTCAGATATCGATTTCAATATTCTAAGCGTAGAAGCAGATTTGTCCGCCCTCGGTGGAGATATAATTTCCTTGAACGATAAAGGATTGAATGGGGACAGAATTATTGGCGATGATATTTGGACCTCAGTTATCAGCGTAACAGGTCTAGAAGAAGGCCAGTTACCAATCAATATCACCATTGCAGATGTATTCGATGCAATTGCAATCGGTTCAACCGATGTCGAAGTAAGAAACCAGCCTCCTCGGTTATTATCGTTCACCGCGGTTCCACAATTAATTTCAAGAGGTGAAATGATGATTATCAACGCAGAGGTATTCGATGGCCACGGTGTCTCTTCAGTCGAGATCGATTTAAGAGCAGAAGGCGGGGATTTAACCGCTTTACAAAAGATCGGTGATCTGTGGATCGGGGAGGCCACCATCCCGGATGGGATGGCGCCGGGAACACATTTACTCAAGGTCAGAATGGTTGATGGGTCTGATGTCCCAACCAGTTCTAGTCATTCGTTCATCACAGTAAGTTCAACCCAAAAAACCAACCAACATCACATACCCTCACCGGACGATGAAGATTTGATCATCACTGTTCTCAACACTCCACCTCAAATCGAAATCGGAGAGATCAGAGAGATAATGGTAAGTGATGATGATATCGAATATACGCTTGAAGTATTGGTAGTCGATGCGGACGGTCTGTTCTTTGTCAAGGCGAAATTAGGGATTTTTGCACCACCTGGCCAAGAAAATGATTGGATTGCGATGAGTCACTCTGAAAACGGAATCTACACCGTTACATTTACCGTTAGAAGTGGAGTGTCTTTGGGCAATTACAATGTTTTGGTCAAAGCAAGAGATAGTTATGGTATGGATACTGCAGAAGAATCGATTAGAGTAACCATAAAAGAATCTGATTTACCATTTACCGGTTCGAAAACTGAATCTTCAAATCTTTTGACCTATATTGCGATGGGGGGCCTATTAATCGTATTGATCACCGGTGCCGTCTTCTACATCAGGCGTGGCGAAGATGGTGAAGGTGGTTCAGGGCTTGGCGGATTCGGAGAGGCTTGACCAAAATCAATGTATATAGGTCAAGACCATCGTTTTTCACTTGCTCCTATTATAGAAACCTGCTGTTTACAATAATAATTCCTGTAGATTACTAGGCATTTTTCGATAGATTCTTGAATAAAAATATTGGAAGAAAGGCCTCAATAATTTATTGAGAAGAATGGAGCATTCGATCTCCAACAGGGGATTTATAATAGATGGGTAATGTATTGTTTCTATAGGAGGATCCGATGGTGATAAAGGCCACGAAATATCTTGGCGGAGCAATCTCAGGCGAGGGTGTTGATTATGACTTGTTAGCAGCAACTTGCCGCCCTGATTTAGATGAAAAACTACTATGGATAGCCGAAACCGACCTTAATACTTTGAATAATAGGTCAGAAAAACTTGCATTCCTTATTAATGCTTACAATATATCTGTCTTAGGTTTAGTGGTTAAATTAAGGGCTAAACATCGGGGGTTTTTAAAAAAAGGCCTCGATTCAAAGTGGTGGTTTTTCCAATTCTTTTTTGTTAAAAAAATCGTAGTAGGAGGGAAAAAAATGTCTCTTTGGAAATTAGAAAACAAGTTGATTAGAAAACAATTTGACGAACCAAAAATTCACTTTGCTCTAAATTGTGCATCGGCCTCATGTCCGCCGTTGAGAGAAGGTCTATACAGTGCCGAGAGTATTGATGAGGAGCTGGAACTGGCCACACATAATTTCATTACTGCAGGAGGGGTAATTCTCAACCGTGAAGTTAACGAGTTATCATTATCGCCAATTTTCCGTTGGTATGAAAGAGATTTTGGTGGGCGAGAAGGAATAATTGCTTTTATTAAAAATTATTTAGAAAGTGATGAAATTACATGGCTGAACGAAAATCAACCAAAAGTAATTTGGCAATCATATTCTTGGGCTAGCAATGAGAATTAATTTAAACACAGCAATCAGTCGACATAATTACATATAACGCTTGAAGACCAATTAATGGGTGCACTCAATGCCAAATTTATATTGGCTCAAGAAGCGGCAATTCGAATGAGTGTTCTTATTAGAATCCATGTATTGATGTGAATTAATATGGCTTTGAGAAAAGAAAAAACCATTCGAGTAATTTTGTTGACTTTATTGGTTGTTGCAATATTGTTCGGAATGATTGAAAGAGATTATTTTAGTTCGGATACCATCGAGTTATGGTTACACAAATCAGGTGATTGGGGCCCGATAATATTCATCGCAATCTACGCTATTTCAGCGGTATTCTTCCTGCCGGCATGGATTTTAACCACCTTAGCAGGAGCATTATTTGGCCCATGGTGGGGTACTTTATACGCGATTACCGGAGCCACGATTGGAGCCACGCTTTCTTTCTTAACCGCTAGGCACTTAGCCGCTGATTTCGTTGAAAAAAGGGTAGGAGATGGCAGATTGGCAAAAATGAAGGAGGGGGTTGAACAAGAAGGTTGGAGATTTGTTGCTTTTACTCGAATCGTCCCATTATTCCCCTACAATTTACTAAATTACAGTTTTGGTTTAACTAGAATTAAGTTGTGGGATTTTCTTTGGCCAACCGCGCTATTCATGTTGCCGGGAGGATTTGCTTATGTTTATCTCGGATATGTAGGGAGTGAGTCAATTACCGATGTTCGGGGGAACATTACACTCATTATTTCGGCGATTGCAGTGGTTGCAATTGTAGCATATATCCCACGGATAGTCAAGAAGATGAAAAAGTCAACTACCGATGAAAGTGAGTGATCATCATCTATACGCTGGCTATAACCATCGAAAAGTGAAATTCAATATTTCATTCAAAGTGGTCCAGGAATTCATCGATATCGATGACTCCATTTTCGTCGGTATCGACATGATGGAAAATATCTCTACATTCCTCGTCGGTATAGGAAAATTTGAGGGCATGGATTGCGCTTTGGAACTCTCTGAGGGTCAGGTGATTCTTCCCGCCCAGATCTGAAGCATGGAATGCTAATTCGCGTCTTTCGTGTTCAGATTGGGAAGGATTGACGAATTCTTTACGGAATGTCTGGAATGGAGTGGTCCTTGAATTTGTATGGATTCTGCCATAAAAGTAGTACAGGGTGGTTCCAAGAATTACTGCGGCCAATGCGCCAATAAATGCTTTTTCACCCATGACGATAAGTAATCCGGCTCCGCCTACAATCCCCCATATTTGAGTCAAGGGGAAGAGTGGTGATTTGTAGGTTGGTTCGTACCATTCGTGGCCACTTTTAATTTTACGCAATACGATAACACATGAATTGACGAATATGAAAATCATTATTTGGAATCCTGAAGCAAGCTTTGCAACATCCTTCACAGGCAAAAACAAGATAGTCAAAGCCATCATTAAACCGGTAATCAATATTGGCCAATGAGGCGTTTCCCATTTTGCGTTTACCTCTTCTAGTGCTTGCGGTAATAGATTATCTCTCGCCATAGCAAAGATGTATCGTGAAGCACCAAGGACGCCGGCTAATGCCATAGATGCCATCGTAAAAATTGCCAATATTGCGGCTATTAAACCGACAACACTCCCAGCTAAAGTTTCAGCAAAAACATGGATTGGATTCTCTATGGTCTTACCGTCTACAATCCACCATTCTCCTTCAAGTGTTGCCATCATAATATAGGTCACACCAGCATAGAGGATGGTTGCTGTAATCAATGAAATGATGATTCCAGTTGGTAGGTTTTTCCCTGGGTTCTTCACCTCTTCTGCGATAGCAGCGACCTTTGTAACTCCTGCATATGCGACGAAAACGAATGCTGCAGTTTCAGCCAAAGTGAATGGATCGGTGCTGAATGCTGATTCTAATGGGCCGCCTAAATCCAAGGATGGCATGAAGAACCCTCTTATCGAAAGAGCGAGGAGAAGGAGCACGGCAAGACTGACAATTGGTGCTTGAATGGTTTTTATTTTCTTAACGCCCATTATGTTGATCAATAAGATAATAGCTAAAATTCCAAGAGAGACTAATTTCAGGTTAAAATCAAATTCAAAATATATCGAAAGCACGAGTAAGTAAGCCGAAAGCCCAATCAATGCGAACGCGGCTTTCAACAAAAAAGAAGCCCATAAGCCTAAGCCGGTAATAGTGCCTAATAGAGGTCCATATGTCCGTTCGATGTAAACATAAGAGCCACCAGATGTAGGCATTGCTGATGCGAGTTCCGATTGGGACAAAGCTCCGGGTAAAACGACTGTCGCGGCCACTACATATGCCAGCCAAATCCCGGTTCCCATCATACCAGCAGCTAACGATGGCAGAACAAATAGTCCCGATCCAAGCATAGCAGATAGGGCGATGATAATCACGCCAACAAGTCCGATTGAACGTTCAAGTTGTAATGAAACATCTTGAACTAAACCCTTGACATCTCCTTTGAGAATTTTCTCGGCGGCTCCCTTAATAACTATGATTCCACATCCTCGTCGTCAAAGTGACACTTCGCTGAATCGAAACGAGAGAATATAGTAGTTATATGTTCCTTATAGGACGGCTGTCCGCAGTTGGAATACCACGATTTGTCCACGGTTCTGACCAATTATTAACCCTTAGCCACAGTAGTCGCGAATCAGGGTGGAAATGCGAGAGCCGGGACTCGAACTCGGGTTCAGGCGTTGGCAACGCCCGGTGATAACCACTACACTACTCTCGCAGAACAGGCCTCCCAACGGAGGACACTATTTGATTGAATCGGCCTTGTCAACTCAATATTTTGATTCGCAGTTCAATGTTTTTACCAGTCTTTTAGAAAAAGACAACCGCAAGGTCGCAAGTATCAGTCAAAATCCCACCGCATCAATTCTGAGAACTAAATCTCTCATAATAGCCGTTATTCAGTGAGACATAAGAACCAGACTCTTATCGATTGAAATATGTGGAAGCCAATTCTGGCCTATGCTGCTATTTATTCAATTCTATTCGTAGCCCATATTATTGCAGCAGCCAATAACTTTGATATGACTTTCCGATTGATAGCACTACTGATCACCATTCAAACATTATTCGCAGGATATTTCTTACACTTACTGGGTGGTAATGTAAGGGACACAAGAATTATTGTTTTATTTTTATCGGCAGGTTTGGGCTGGGCTTATGCTGAAATGAATGAATCGTGGACGATTGTAATTTGGGTGGCTGTAGCATTGATTTTGCAATATTTTACCGAAAGAGGGTTGAAGTATGACTCGCCCACCCAACCGGTTGATGGCTGACTCTCAAGTTAAGATAAATGTTCCCGGACAAGCAGACCCAGCGACTTCGGTAGAAGACCAAAAGCAAATGGAACAAGCATATAATAAGATGAAGCGGAAGATGGCAATCGCCCAGATGGGTAAAGCGATCAAGCACAAAATTATGGTCCTGTCCGGCAAAGGAGGGGTCGGAAAATCGACCGTCGCAACCGGGCTTGCTCTATCTTTGGCTCAACAAGGATTGAAGGTCGGACTATTGGATATCGATATCACCGGCCCTAATGTTCCCAAGATGATGGGTCTCGATGGCCATCGTCTCGATGTGATGGATGGAAGGATTCATCCAGCCAAAGGGCATCTTGGAGTTAAGGTCATCTCGATGGCTTTTTTACTCGAGGACGAGGACACTCCAGTCGTTTGGCGTGGACCAATAAAGCTTGGTGCAATCCAGCAGTTTATCGGTGATGTAGAATGGGGGGATTTAGATTATTTGATTATAGATTTCCCACCCGGAACCTCCGATGAACCACTAACGGTTGCTCAAAATCTTCCAGATATCTCTGGAATGGTTATCGTTACCACTCCTCAAGATGTCGCAGTATTGGATTCAAGAAAATCGCTCAGTTTTGCAAAGTCTCTCAAAGTCGATGTATTAGGGGTAATCGAAAACATGAGTGGTTATACTATCCATGGAAAGTCTAAACCAAATGAAACGGTTGAATTATTCGGTCCGGGTGGAAAAACCATCAGCGCTATCGCGGATGACTCAGGCCTTTGGAGGGCAACCTTAGATATTTTCAAATCCGGTGGCGGTAAGAAGATTGCTGATGATTTCAATGTGCCATTCTTAGGCGCATTACCATTCGACCCAGGATTTGTTCGTGGTGGTGATGATGGGGTTCACAGAATTGTAAGTGAACCAAAGGGTGCATCAGCAATCGCGTTTGCAGATGTAGTCTCTGCCATTAAAGCCCAGGTTGAACAATCTTCAACTCAACCAGAACTAGAAATCATTTGAGGTGATAATTTGCCACAACTCACCCGTTTAGAACGAAGAGATGCCGATATGGTTCTTGATTGGGATGATGGGACTAAGCACGTGGTCACCTATGAGGATATTCGACATTCTTGTCCTTGTGCTTCATGTTCACCGCTGCGAAATGGGGATGATTCCTCGATAATGTTGCGGCAAAATGTTGAGAATTTACCTCAAGAAAAGCCGAAGGTTAAGCCAATTGGAAAGTATGCTATTTCATTCGAATGGAATCAAGGTTGCTCATCAGGTATTTATCGCTTTGAACGATTATGGAAACTTGGTGAAAAACAAGATCCAGATGGCGGGAAAACTTATGTTCACGGCGCGTGGTAGTAGTAAGTCACTTCAATAGGAGTAGGCCACGACCGAAGTGGAGGGAAGTACCATGGAAGGGGTTTATCTGACTTGGTTGATATCTGCTCTGGCAATCGGCGTGTTGTTGATGCCTTTGGTTAAACCACCTTGGGCTAGGATAACCTTGCATGGTTTTATCGACTTTTTACGGCGATATTGGATTCATATTTTGATGGTATTATCAATTTATAATTCCAAGGACTTCCTCGATGAAATCGATCGGATTCTGATGGCGAACACCGGTTTGGATATGACTCCATGGATTTATGCGATCGAAGGAGACATGGTGCTCTGGGTTCAACAAACCTTTGAAGCGGCTTGGCTTACCACTTTCTTGACTCATTTTTACGTGGTTGGTTTCATGGTGATTTGTTATGTCTCAATCTTCTACTTTGCATATTTTGATGATAGATATTTAGCCGATAGAATTTGTTTGACCATTTTTTGGGTTTATATTTTAGCAATTCCGTTTTATCTATTTTTCAATGTGAGGGTTACCGGTGATCACATTCCTGCTATGGAAACTCTCGCTTATGATTTGACTGGGGAAATCAATGATTGGTTCAATCGAATAGATCCTTACACAAACGGGATGCCTAGTCTACACATTGGCTTCCCATTCGCGGTTTGGCTATGTTTGGTTCGCCATGATGTCGATGGAAGATGGTTGGTATATCGGCGATTAGTATTCAGTTATGTCTTATTGACGGCATTCTGTATCATCTATCTCGGAATACATTGGTTTTTGGATATTGTTGGCGGCATGGCAGTTGCTGCGATGGGTGTTCATATCTCTGATAAGATGGCTAATCCGGTTTGGAGGGTCTTGGATGAGAGGACCATAAATGCTAGATTGGCTACCGTTTTGACGAATCCCAAAAAAGCACTTTTAATTATTGGAGGGAGTTTAAAAATTGGTATTTCACGCTATTCAAAGCCATCGAGTAAGGAGACCGGAGCAATTTTGGCAGCGGTAATATTGGTTGTGGCTGGGGTTATTACTTGGGATTTAACCCATCAATCATTACCTGCTAACGGTGTTCAAACACCGGTGAAGGTATCTGCCGCAGACGGTTGGTTGGTAACTCTTGATGATAGGGAAACAGGAGCATTAGTAGTTGTTCATGATTTGTCGGACCTCGATAATGAGTTGCAAATAACTCAGCCCATTATGGACATCAATTCAAAATATGATGTAAAGGGTGATAATTTATTGATGGCAAACGCTTCCATAATGTGGCTTGTTAATTTGAATCAACCGTATTCGACATTATTGGAATTGCCGGTCTCGAACCCGAAAGATGTGGGGTTGGTCTCGACCAAATTCATTGTTTTAATCGATTCAAATGGCCTGCAATACTTTGATTTCAAAGGACAGCAAGTCCCTGGGCCAATGGTTCCAAATGGTGATAAATTATTATTATTCGAATCGAGTGGCGAATCTATTGCTCTAGTTTTGGAAAGCGAACCCTCATCGGTACAATTAGGTTTGATGGGGGCAGAGGGTCTTCTCACAATTCCGCTCAACGTAAGTGCACCAATCAGCGAAGATGAGGTTTTAAATCAAGCTGGTTTATTCGTTGATATCGAGAATGCATCGATTACCGATTTAGTATTGGACGACGATTATTTGGCCGCTACAGTCGATGTTAATGCAACTTCTAGATTGATTTTACTCGACCGAAATAGTGGTGAATCCTTCCTTGCATCGGACCCAAAATACGCGGCTCAAGACCCATATCTTGGCCAAGGAGTGTTGATGTGGTCGGCTTACCAAAATATCGACCCTATGAATGCGAGTTCCAAATATCAAGACCGTGAGATTTTATTATTGGATTTGGAGCGAAATATAACCGAGCCACTTACCGCCGATAGCTTGGACCAATGGTCGCCGATGGTGCTGGAAAACCATTATGTTTACCGGCAAATGAACGAGGATGGTACCGTGAGTGTTGAGGTCCAACAAAAAGAAGTCACTCTCAAATCTTATGCATCTACAACCTTGCAAATTGGGGTTATCTTGGTGATTTCCTTGGTATTCATCAATTTGATGCAAAGACAATACGAAGCTAGGAAATCTTAGTTATCCGCCGTGATACCTGACCCTTGTTTTAATCGATTCTAGCCGCTTCACAACATCTTTTGCACTTGGAGGTTTTCCACCTGGTGCTTTTGCAGGTGAATCGAATTCTTCATCGAGAGCGAGATAGCCCTTGATCACAGATTCCATCGCTTCAGCAATATCCGGGTGACTAGCTCTTAGAATTTCGTGAAGTACATGTAAATCAATACCATATGATTCGACTTCATAATCCATCATTGCTAAACCAAGGTCTATCAATTTGGCTTGACCATCAGTTGTAATCAAAATATTATTGGTAGAAAGGTCACCATGGATTACCGCATGTCTATGTAAACCCCTAATCGCTTTACCAACCGTTTCCAATATACGATTGGGATGGTCGTTTGAGTGTAAAAAATCTAATAATTGTTGACCATCTATCCGTTCCATCACGATTCGGCCTTTTTCAAAATCAGCATCCCAAATCGCTGGAATATCGACGCCCTTAGCGCGTAATTTAATCATCAACTTGACCTCGGAAGTCATCCTTTTTTTGGTTAATCTCCTATCGAGATCTGGATGGCGCCAGGTTCGAGGTTGGCGGATTTTCTCGATGGCAGCACGACCAAACCAAAGTCCGGAATTAACTTCAGCTTCGGCGCCAAGATGGAGGCGTTCACCGTGAATCCAAGTCTCCATCATTCAAATGCAAGATGCGCCTCATTCAAAAAGTAATTGATTCTTCAAGGTTAATTTTTTGCCAACAGGATGTGAATCGCCAATAATAATGATAGCCGGGTTCAAAAGGGAGTACCCTTTCCAATAAATGGAGCCAATATCCATGACGATGTCATTGCCGATGTGCGCCATCGATTTCACCGATGATAAAATGGGTGAAGAAGAGCAGGCGATCGCAGATAGAATCAGCGAGTTGAAAGAGATACTCGGAGATGATTTGCTTATTCTCGGCCACCATTACCAACGGGACCAAATCGTAATGCATGCTGATTTATTGGGTGATTCATTCATGCTGGCAGAAATGGCGGCGGCTTCAAGTGCAAAAAATATTGTTTTTTGCGGTGTACATTTTATGGCCGAGAGTGCTGATATACTCACAAATGATGATCAAAAAGTAATTTTACCTAATCTAAAAGCGGGCTGTTCGATGGCAGATATGGCGGTTTTGCACGAAGTAGAATCTGCTTGGACCGATATACTTTCTCAAACTGGACTCAAGGATCCTATCGACAAAACCGATGGAGAGTCATATTTGATTCCGGTTACATATATGAATAGTTCAGCCGAATTGAAGGATTTCGTTGGACGCCACGGTGGGGTTGTTTGTACCTCTTCGAATGCGATTGGAATTCTTGAATGGGCATATGAGCGTGCTGGGCCGAACGGCGCAGTTCTATTTTTCCCAGATCAACATCTAGGTCGAAATACCGCATTAAAAATGGGGATAACTCATTCCCAGATGGCTGTTTGGACTCCGGGTCAGCCCAATGATATGCCTGTGAATTTGAGGATTGTTCTTTGGCATGGTTTTTGTAGTGTTCACAAGAGATTCACCATCAAACAGATCGATGAGTTCAGGGCGAAGCACCCCGAAGGACTAGTTGTTGTTCACCCCGAATGTCCGTTCGAGATAGTTGAAGCCGCAGATGCTAATGGAAGCACCGAGTTCATTCGCAAATTTGTAGCTCAACAACTACCCGGGACTCATATTGCGGTTGGTACCGAGATCAATATGGTCGCTCGTCTCGATAAGGAACACAAAAATTTGAGTGTTGAATGCCTTGATGATAGTGTCTGCCCATGCTCTACAATGTACATGATTCACCCGGTTTTCTTGATGGATGTATTGGAGCGAATTGTCGATGGAGAAATCCCTAATCAAATCACGGTTTCCAAAGAAGTCGCTTATGGTTCAAAACTTGCCCTCGATAGAATGCTCGCAATCAAGAACTGAGTTCGATCATTTTCCATCCGCTGAAAGCTAAGAGTGGGCAAATAATCATTGTTAATCCAGCATAACCAATCGCATGGATTGGGTTATCTGACCACAAATCGACGGTTTCGAGTGAAAATGTCGACATCGTAGTGAAGGCGCCAAGCAAGCCAGTCCCCAATAAAATTGCCAAATCTTTGGAAATAAATTCATTAGCTAATGCAGCCATACAGATGCCTAGGAGTAAAGACCCGATAGCATTTACAGTAAATGTCCCCCAAGGTGTTTCCATAATCTCGGAAATTGAAAACCTTAGAGTTGCGCCAATTGCCCCACCTATTGCAACCGCTATGTATGAGTTCATCGAATGGTCCTAGGAGCATAAAGCCAAAATGCTACCTATTGTTAGGCCGAAATATGATACTATGGTTCATGACTGGTAATGCGGGCAAGGTTGCCGAAGCCAAGGAACACTTTTCTCACCATGGGATTGAGGTTAGGCAATTTGAGTTTGACGCAGTAGAACCTCAAACTGAGGACTTAGAGGAGGTCGCATTGGCGAAAATCGAACAGGCTTTGGCTCATTTACCAAACCCAGATGATATGTTATTGGTCGAGGATGCTGGCTTATTCATCGAAGCGTTAAACGGATTCCCCGGGGTATATTCCTCATTTGTCTTGAATACGATTGGAAATGAAGGTATCTTAAAACTGCTTTCTCATCTGAAAAGCGACGACCCGATTCAAGATGGGAAATTGAGAGATGCGGAATTCAAAGCGGTATCGGTATTATACCATCGCGGCCAAACTATTATCTCCGAAGGAATCTGTCCTGGTCGAATTGCCCATGCCCAAGATGGCGAGGACGGTTTCGGGTTCGACCCGATTTTCATTCCAGCCGACCTCGATGCGGATGGAGAGGCCATAGCGGTTGGCGAAATAGGCGAAGTCAGCACCCATGGGCGAACATTTGCCGCTATTGGATTAGAGGCAAAACAACTCTATTCTCATCGAAGAAGATCTCTCTCGAATTTATTAAAAGCCATCGACAGGCTGGGGTGATGTTCTTGAGGGTAAGCATTCTCGCTTGAGGTGGGCAGCATGAAGTTCAGTCGTATCATTACCACTTTTATTCTGATATTGGCGGTCGGAATATTCTTGACTATGCAGAGCCAATTCGATGAAAATGGCCGTTGGGGATTGGTTGGTACAATCATTCTTCTTGCAATGTTATGGGTGGTTCAAGGAGGAACTTCCAAGCCTGTTGAAAAACCAAACCGGACTGTAAAACAAGCCGTAGTTAAATCAGAAGTCGAGGTCGAAATTCCTGAGCCTGTAGTGAAGGATGAATTAGCGGGTGCAAGTCTGCGTGAGCGGAAATTAGCCAAGGTCCAATCCTCCCAGGAACTTGATCAAGAGGAAGAAGAAGATGATGGCCTAGAAGAGGTTGAAGTCACGGTCGAAGAGGTGCACGTCGCAGATGAATTCGTTGTTGAAGTTTCGGCTCAATCTATCGAAGATGCGGATATTTCCTCCTCGATTCGTGTAAAATCTGATCGAACTGCTCAAATCCGTGCAAGGATAGAGGAGCGTCGGCGCGGACAGATGGCAGATATTCGAGCATCTACCGCTAAAATGTGGGAAGACCATAGCGCGGGAGAGGATTTAGTAACCCTCATCACTTCGGAAAATCATCAACATACCGTCTTAGAAGAGCCAGAAATAGCCAAAGCAGGCCATGTTTATGGCGCGACTTTAGTTCGTTTGAATGAATCTTCAATTCTAAAATTGAGAGTGCCTCTCGACGATGGATTCGTCGCTGTCGATGAAAAGGAAAAATCTATCGGAATGCCAATTCCATTACCAGAGGGTGTTCCAAGTCCAAGCGACCTTGGCTTAGCATTGCCACTCCCGCCGCCACCGGGTGCATCCGGAGCACTAGCGGCATTAAAGGGCGAAATGTCTGAAGATTAACGATGCTTCCATTCAGGAGTGCTGCGATTTAAGAATGCTTGAACTCCGATTTCTTTGTCTTCAGAATCGAATAGGGTCGCGAATTCCTCTGCTTCAAAAGCCACTCCTTCACTAAGAGAACTTTCGAGACTTTGGCGAATTGTTTGCTTTGCAACTTTTAGGGTATGGGTTGACTTTGAAGCGATACTCTGGGCGATTGCCATGGTTTTTTCTTCAAGATCTTCGGGATTTACAACATGGTTTACAAGCCCGATATCTAGTGCTTCTTGAGCCGAAATATTTTCGCCTGAGAGGACCATCTCCATAGTTTTCCCAAGGCCGATCAAATCGACAAGTCTCTGAGTTCCACCACCGCCTGGCATCAACCCCAGTTTGATTTCAGGCGTTCCAAATACCGACCGTTCACTCGCTACTCGCATATCGCATGAACAAGCAACTTCCAAGCCACCACCGAGAGCGAAGCCATCTATCATCGCGATAGTTGGCTTTGAAAGATTCCAGATCGCTTCCCAGCCATTATCTTTGAATAAGGCTCTGATATCATCGCTTTTTTTGCCGACAAATTCAGTGATATCGGCTCCGGCAACGAATGCGTTTGGCTTTTGCCGCTTCCCTTCAGGCGGGGATAATGGCTTTGCCCCGGTGATGATCACACATCTGACCTCATCGTTTGATTCAACCCAAGCGCACATATTCTTTAATTCAGCCATAACTTCTTGGTTGAGCGAATTCAATTTGTTTGGTCGATTGATTATCACTTTTGCGATGACTCCATCATTGTTATCGCAAGGGATTTCTTCGGTTAGTAACACATCGCTCATGGGTGATGCCAAGGGGTCTTGGCTCATCAACTTTCCAAGCACACATTGAAGGAGCCCCCCCTCTCCGACCAAAGCATGTCAATTGATGGTAAGCCTTTGGTCGTGTCCAAAGACTTAGGGAAAAGGTATGGTGATTTTATTGCATTACACCCGCTTGACATCAAGGTTAGTTCAGGTGAATTCTTTGGAGTTTTTGGCCCGAATGGAGCTGGGAAATCCACCTTTATTAAATTGTTAACCGGGCAATTACGCCCCTCTATTGGCGTGGTTGAAGTTTTGGGTATCAATGCCGCAAAAGATCCACAAAAACTCAAAGCAAATATCGGAATAGTACCGGAATCAGAATCCCCACCTTCCTATCTTACCCCTGGTGAATTCTTGCAATTTGTCGGAAAATTACGCGATATTGATGAATTAGATCAAAAGGTCGAATATTGGCTAGATTGGTTCGGATTAGAAGAAAAGCGTGACACGATGTGCAAAGATCTCTCCAAAGGCCAGCGCCAAAAAGTGATGTTAGCTTCGGCATTTATTCACAAGCCAAAATTATTATTTCTCGATGAACCATTCGCCAATCTCGACCCTATATACCAGAGGAAATGCCGGCAGTATTTGCTAGATATAGTCGCCGATGGAGCAACAATTTTCCTCTGCTCCCACGTTTTGGAAATGGCTGAAAGAATGTGTAATAGAATGGCGATAATCGACCGTGGTAAGGTTTTAGCCGCTGGAACAGTCAAATCCTTAAAGGAAAATCCCGATGAAACCCTCGAAGACGTATTCATCCGATTGGTTGGCCATTCTATCGAAGAAGCCGAGCGCTCGAGCGATGAAAATACAAACGAGGAGGAATGAGCGTGTCAGCCTCGATAAGCAGCCGTGATTGGGCCGAGGTACCTTCGGTCGAAATCGGTGATTTACACAGTTCAGGCGGGGGGATTAATCTCTTGAATCCACTTACTGGGTTTGGCGCGTTTTCTGCCACTTTCAAAGCAATGTTCATAGAAGAATATAGAGAAAATTTGGATTTTGCAAAAAAGCGTCGCATTATGCTTTTTCCTTTGATGATAGCCTTGGTCACAATGGTCGCAACAATCGGATTACAATTTCTGGTTGGCGAAGGTGCGGCCCAAGGTGCAGATTCGATTTCAGATTCAAAATCTTTCAGTTGGGAAGAGATGCGTTTATCTCTCCATTTACCGCTATTGATGTTCAGTTTAGGAATGGGTTCCTTTGCCTTCATCGGGCGCGAACGAGTTCTATCTAGAACCGGTTCAAAGAATTATCTACTAGCATCTCCTGCTCTTCAACCTTTAAGCAATTCAATTGCACATTTTGCCTATTATTCAAAGGATTTATCCTATTATGTGATGTTGATTCTCACCCCGGTTATATCCGGGATGGCAATCGGAATTGGGTTGGAGAGCTTTACCGATGTTCGCACTCCCTTAGAATGGACTAGTTTACCGAATACTTGGGTGGCTATGGTGGTTACCTTAGCCCAAGGCCTCGCGTTCTCATTCATTGCAAGTTCACTTTGGTTATTGGGTGGTTGGACGAGCCGAATAACCCCAATTGCCGTGATTGGGCTTGGCACGATAATTGGGCTGAGCACCATTCCGAGGGAGACTTTTCTATGGGGATTAGCAGTTCAACAACCGGGTGGATTTGTCTGGGCGATTCCTGCGCTCGCCGCATCGATATCCATGGCATATCTCGCCTCTCGATTGGTTAAAGATGACTTCGAGGTAAAGGTGGTTTCAAAGCAAGAGATCTTCCTTCCAGCCTATCAAAGGCTGCGCTTCTTGGGCAAAGGGACCACTAGATTATTGGTGGCCAAAGAAGCGGTTGACCTCATTAGATCAGGATCATTGAAAAAGATGACAATCAGTTACTCCGTGCCCTTAATCGTCCTCTTGATGATGGCTTGGTTAGTTGATTTTGCTGAGGCTCCAATCCCTATAAACCTACTTTCTTACGCACCATTTTTAGGATTTTTTGGCTTCAACTTTTACTCTTGGCTTACAGCATTAGACTCACCAGAGCACATGAACTGCCTGCCGTTATCGGTACCTCAATTGATTAGAGCCAAAGTGGTGGTTTACTTTTTAGCAACCTCGTGGATATCGGTAATATTTGTCTGTTTGATGGCTTGGAGATTAGATGAGTGGGCGGTTTTACCCGTTGCTTTAGTCGTGATGATTGCAAATAGTATTTACATTGTATCCTTGACGGCATTCTTGATGGGATTAGCGCCTAATAAAGCGATTTTTGATGCCAAAATCATGTCTTGGTTTTGGCTGGGGACAGTCATTCCATTGCTTTCATTATTCTTGCTTTCATTTACCCAAGGAGATGTTTCATTTTATGAGAATTGGATGTCTCAGGTTCAGGATAAAGGTCTGGATGCAGAGGCGGTAGAATTCACCAGTGAGAGAATGGCGGCCGGATTCAAAGGAATCCTATGGGTTAGCCTCGGGCTTGTCGTCGCCTCAGGACTGTTGATGAAACTGCTCGACCGCAAATGGGGAAGGGCAGCCTTCAACAACTGAGAGCCTTACCCTCTTATTCATGGGACTAGTCCTTGCTATATGCGGTATGCCCGCGAGTGGTAAAGGTGAATTTGCTTCAGTTCTTGCCAATAGAGGGATTCCAGTACGCAGTATGGGCGATATGGTCAGAGCCGAAGTTAATCGATTGGGGTTGGCTGAATCACCCAATGTATTCGGAGATGTAGCATCTTCACTTCGAGAACAATTCGGAGATGATATTCTAGCGGTAAGGTTAATCTCAGTTGTTGATCGATTACTCCAAGATAATCCGATCGTATTGATAGAGGGCATGAGAGGAGTAGCCGAAAAGAAGATCTTCATGCAACACTGGGGTGATAAATTCCTCAGTATTGGAATCACAGCCTCCAAAGAAACCAGATTCCAGCGGGTGTTATCGCGAAATAGGGCCGAAGATGGCGACAGAGATTCTTTCGAAATAAGGGACGAACGGGAGAAAGGTTGGGGGTTAGAGAGTATTATAGAGGAGTCCGACATCATATTTTCTAACGATGATGAATTGGTAGACCTTTCGTTTTTGGTTTCGACCTGGCTAGATAACCTCAGATTGGGCCCATAGGGCCCCCTTTGAAACACGAAAGGTCATAACCATCGATTGGTTGTGAACAAATGCGATAGGGGGGTGCGAGCACATGGCGAAAAAAGGTAAAGGCGGACAAAAGCGTCAAAGAGGCCAACAGCGAGCAATGTACGAAGAGCTCGACAAGTACCCAGTCATGCCACCTCATGCATTCGCACGAATTGTTCGCGATAAACGTACACTAAATATCATTTACCAAATTATTGAACCTCCTTTAAACAAGAAAGAGCAGGAATGGAGAGAAGAATTGATCGATATTTTTGTTCGTTCGTTAACCGTAAATATCGACGAGATCGATGCAGACCCAATAGCATATTTACGTACTGGAATGGATAAAGTCATCAAATCATATGGAATGAAAATCAATAAGAAAGCAAAATCTAAACTTTTCTATTATTTACGCCGAGATTTAGTCGGCTATGGTAAGATGGATGTTCTGATGAACGATGCAAATGTAGAAGATGTTTCCTGTGATGGAGTCGGGGTACCGATTTTTGCATATCATCGTAAATTTGAATCGGTTGAGACCACTTGTTCTTGGGATACCGATGAAGAATTGGAAAGTTATGTTATCAAACTAGCTCAACGTTGTGGAAAACATATTTCGGTTGCAGCACCGCTATTGGATGCAACTTTAATGGATGGTTCGAGGATTGTAATGAAATTAGGCCGAGAGGTTTCGACCAGAGGTTCGGCATTTTGTATTCGAAGATTCAAAGATGATCCGTTCTCTCCTTGTGATATCATCGCGTTTAGGACCTTATCTTCTTTGATGGGAGCATATCTTTGGATTGGCTTCCAGAATGAGATCCCTATGCTCTTTGTAGGCGGTACTGCCTCAGGAAAAACAACCACTCTTAACGCGATGTGTATCTTCATCCCTTGGCAGATGAAAATCGTATCGATTGAATCGACAAGAGAGGTTAATATTCCACAGCCTAACTGGGTAGCGGGATTGACCAGACAAGGGTTTGGTGGCGAATCTACCGAGGGTGAAATCGGTGAGTTCGAGTTATTAAAAGCGGCCTTAAGAGAGCGGCCAGAATACATTATTGTCGGTGAAATCCGTGGTGCTGAAGCATATGTTCTATTTCAGGCGATGGCTACAGGCCATTGTGCATATTCAACAGTACACGCAGATTCTGTCCCTTCATTGGTCCACAGACTTGAAAATAAACCGATTGATATTCCACGGGTACTTCTACCTGCTTTGGAAGCTTGCGTTATTCAGATTCAGACCAGAATCAATGGACAGCGTGTCCGCCGCTCAAAACAGATCGTTGAGATTGTTGGAATCGACCCCAACTCGATGGAAATCATAACAAACGAGGTTTTCAGATGGAATGTTTCAAACGATGATTTCATCTTTTCTGGAAAATCATACGTTCTCGAAAAAATCATGGTCAAAATCAATTTTAGCCAAGAGGAGATGCGGCGTGAATTGAGAACGCGAAAGAGAATTTTGGAATGGATGGTTCTCAACGATATCCGTAAAGCGGATCAAGTCAGCCAAATTATTACCGAATATTATGTCAGACCACACGAAATCCTTGCCCGCGTAGATGGCCTACGTTGAACCAATCAATTGAGAATGGACAAAAGGAAGTGAGAATTGATGGAACTCACAGCATGGCAAAAAATATGTCACCGCATATTGGGGCGGGCTATAAAAAATAAAGCCCGTAATGATGAAGAGTTAGCAGGCAATCTCATCAAAGGAAATATTCCAATAATGGCAGAGGTGTACTTGTCTCAAGTCATCGTTACCAGTTTTGCAGTTTTTTCAGTCTGTGTTCTAATCGTCACCGCATTCTTTTTCCCGTTGATCGGAATAATCGATTATTATGAAACTCAACCCGATGAATCGACCGCAGAGGACTGCTATCTGTGGGAATATTGGAATCCGGATCTCATCGATACAACCAAAGTTGCCAATGGTTGTCCATACTTTGAATATATGGTATTTCCAAGTTGGGCAAAGGCTTTGATCCCGGTTCTTTTCGGATTTTTGATTCCTTTTGGAACCTATAAATACCTCAAAGGTGGTGCGGGTAGAGCAAAGAAAGCGCGTGGAGATACTTTAGAGAAATATCTACCTTATGCTGCTTCTTATACCGCGGCGATGGCTGCTGCTAATTCAACACCCACGAATATTTTCAGGTCTCTAGCAATCAATGAAGAGATCTATGGTGAGATCGCTTATGATGCTTCGATGATTTACCGGGATGTAACATTACTTGGATATGATTTGATAACTGCAATGAAGTTATCAGTCGAGCGTGCAGCCTCACCTTGGATGGTAGAGTTCTTTCAAGGAATGGTCGGAACCTTAACTGCGGGTGGTTCGCTAAAATTATATTTCCTGAACCGGGCTGAACATTATATGCGTGAGAACCGAACACGTTTGCATGATTTCTTAGAAGGATTAGCAATGCTCGCTGAATCATATATCGTAGTCGCTGTAGCAATGCCTTTATTCTTAATCGTCATGCTGGTCATTATGTTTTGGGTAAGCGGTAAAGGTGCTCAGATTTCGACCACTACAATGTATGGAGTTGTATTGGTAGCATTACCAGTCATTCACTCGATGTTTATTTTCTTAGTATGGTCGTCTAGCCAAGAAAATAAGATGTGATTATAGGAGGTGAGAGTATAGCGAAAAAGAAGGAGAAAATCACCGTAACACTCGATCTGCCCAAAGCGGATTCAACGATGACTAAGCTCTATGCAATTCTTGCTGTTAGTTTCCTTTTCGGAATGGCTAGTTTTGCCTTTTGGCTGACCAATTCTCATTTTTTAACCGCAGATAATAAACAACCCATGTTTGTAAATTTAGCTTGCGGTTATGATCCGAAAGTGAGTCCGACCTATTTAGATAATGAATCCTGCCCATTGATGAAAGATGAAGCCGATATTATTGTATTTGAGAATGAACCATGGGTTGAATTTAGGAAATTGGGGCAAATGTTTGATGTTCCAGGATATAATACCTCTACTCTAGGTTTCGAAGCACCACCTCAAAAATTCCATGGTTCATGTAATATTGACACTCCGTTACCCTCAAATTATTCTTTTGAAATAACAGACCCGGAAGGTAAGGTCATGGAAACCTATAGGGGTAATACTCATGCAAAAGGGGATAAGTGTGAAATTAGTATTGATAATATGAAAATGGCTGATATGTATAGCGTCGCCATATATTCAGAGGAGACAGTTACCGAAGCAACCTTCCGACTTGAAATGGAATATTTTGATGGTGTTCCAAAATATATGAATAACAAATCTATTTGGGTTGGCCCTGAGGTAATGCTTGGAGGTATGAGTCTTCATCCGACAATTTTTCTCAATTTCTTCGGCCTCACTTTCTTCCTGAGCTTTTGGCCGGCTTCGTATTATTGGGATCGGGTTAAGGAAGGCGTCAATAAAAAAGAAGCAAAATTCCCTGATTTCTTACGTGATCTTGCTGAATATTGGAAGGGTGGTTTGTCGATGACGGTTGCGGTCCAAACACTAGCGAGAAGTGAATACGGTGCGCTTAATTTCGAGGTCAAAAAGATGTCGGATCAGCTTAGCTGGGGTGTTGCATTTGGAGATGTCATCAACCTTTTCGCTGAGCGGGTTAACACACCACTCATCAAGCGTGCAATTTCATTGATAGGTGAAGCAAATCGTGCAGGTGGTAAGATTTCAGATATTTTGGTAACCGCAGCAAATGATAGTCGAGAGATTAAATTTCTCGAAGGGGAACGTAAACGTTCTATCGCCTCTTATATTTCGGTAATTTGGACCTCATACGGGGTTTTCCTTGGAGTTATCGTCGTTTTGGCTAAGGTTTTCATTCCAGCGATTGCTGGTTCTAACTCAGAACCCAGTAAAGATGGTGAAGATAGTGGCGGGGCGGAATTAGGAAACATGGTCATCAGAAATATTGACCCATTGTTTTTCCTAACTATTTTCTATTACGGCGTTACAATGCAGGCCCTTGGCAATGGATTGATGGCTGGTTTGATGGCAACTGGTAGATTTAGTTCTGGAATGAAGCACTCCGGAATGATGATGATTATGGCATTACTATGTTTCAATTTCATCGCTTTCTCACCGGATTTGATCGGTATTTCAGACCTACCTGCACTCAAGCCTTCGGCGGGGACTTTCAAGCCTTGAAGGTGATAGTTGATGAAAAGTGATGATTCAGCACAGATACACATCTTAGAGATGTTGACTTTGTTTTGGCTATTTTTTATGAGCGCTACTTTTTTGATTCAGATTCAAGTTCCAGACGCACCTTCTGTAGGTATTTCAGCAAATATGGAATTTGCAGGTCAAGATGCTGTCAGATATGGATTGGGCACTCCTGCCCAGAATGGAGATTATGATTCTAGGTTAGCAGAATTATTAGCCACAAATCAGTTGGATGAGGCATGTGAATTGATTCAAGATGCTCTCGCTAATGGCATAGAGGGCAATTGTTGGTTAGCGAAGGATTCGGGAACATCTTCTCCGCATGGCGAAGTTGCAAACCCCAATGGCAGAACTATCGCAGTTCACTCCTTGGTCCCGGTGGACGAGAACCTCTGGACAGTAAGTTTGGATGTTTGGACTAGAGGGGGCGGTGATTGATGATTTCTCCACCACCCGATGACCGGGCTCAAATGCTTCTTGCAACCGGAGTAGTCTTGATGATGTCATTACTTTCTATGGCGACATATGGGGTCAAAATGGCAGGGTTGAATTTTCATGATGATTCGACTGGAGATGCGACGATTTCTGCTTCAAGCGATGTGGTAGATGCTCTACCAACAATTTGCAATGAGAGAGCATTGATTTGGTATGGCGAAGGAGTCTCGGAGATTGAGAGTGTAAGATTAGCTATGGATTCCCTTCACGATGATGTTTTGCATCATGGTGAAATCAGAGGTGTAGAATTGAAGTTACTGAATATTACGGTAGTTGATGATAATGGTACGATTTTCGTTTCAGCCCAATTAGGAGCGGCTGATCGAAGCGCTATGATGAGTCAATTAATCTCTTTCAATATTGATTTAGATTGAATCAATTAGATTTTCTCCATTGATTCCAAGCTAAGTCCAACCAGTGATCTACTCGCTCTATCGACTCGTTCACTCTTGTCGGGTCTAAGGTATGCCAATCCGCAATTCTCGCTTTATCCAGTAACGCATCCTGAATCGCCCTAATCCTGGGCAAGGCCGAAATATATCTTCCTGCGTTCCTGAACGAATGACTTTCTCTTTCTTTGAGGAAAGACGTATGCTTGGCTTCATCATCAATATGCATAACAATCCCAAGAGAAATCCCTCCAGCCTCGGTCCAAACTCTCAACATTCTTCTACTCGGCTCAAGGTGTACCCCTTCTAGTATCAAATCAATCCCTTCGCGCCGAGCTCTCTCGATTGTTGCAAGAATTCCCGCTTCAACGGCCTTACAGGTATCAGCCCAATCCAAAACCGCATCCCCTGTTTCTCCTTTACTGAAAGAAGAGCGATGTAAGGCACCAGTTTCTTCTCCATCGTTGAGGCGCATTATCTCACGAATAGCATCGGTTGAAAGTAGCCTCGAGAAGGAATGAGCACTGGCAACTTTAACTGCGGTGGTCGACTTACCAACCCCTGTAGCCCCTGCGATTAGGATGAGGATTGGCGGCCTTCCGGTAACCGTTGTCGTGGTCGAGTGGGCGATCCCAATTTTCCTTGCCATAGTTTAGGGGCTATAGTCGGACTCTATTCAACCTTATTTCTCATGCGAGAGGCTTTGAGTAAGTTCTGCTTCGCCCTCGCTATGGGCAAGCAGCAGATGCTGATAGACGGTTGTTGGGTTGATGCAGAAGATGGGTCGACTAGCGAGGTACATAATCCGGCGACTGGTGAATTGATAGCAACAATCCCTAAAGCAACCTTGGGAGATGTTGATCGTAGTGTTGCGGCTTCGCGCGCCGCTTTATCTTCAAAAGATTGGTCGATGATGGATCCGGCTCAGCGTGGTCGAATCCTCAATAAGATGGCCGCTGCAACCTATGCGAAAGCCAAAGACCTTGCCGTTTTAGAATCGACGAATAATGGAAAAACCTTCCGAGAGGCATTATCAGAAATCAGGTATGGTGCTTGGACTCTGGAATATTTCGCCGGCTTATCAGATAAGATCGAAGGCAGTACAATCCCAGTTCCCGGCAATCGATTGAATTATACATTACGCCAACCACTTGGCGTTACCGCTCATATCGTACCATGGAATTTTCCTCTCCAATTGGCGCTCCGTTCGATAGCCCCTGCTCTGGCAGCAGGTTGCACCGTCATCGCCAAGCCAGCATCTTGGACCCCACTTTCATTATTGGCCTGGGCCAAAGCCATGGAAGAGGCTGAAGTAGGCCTACCGGCAGATGTTCTTCAGGTGATTACAGGATCTGGTAGCCTCATTGGAGATGCATTAGCAGGGCATGCTGGCGTTGATGGTGTTATCCTGACAGGCGGCGTACCGACCGGCCAAGCCGTGATGGCGAAGGCGAGCGAAAACTTAACTCCGGTCACTCTAGAATTAGGCGGGAAAGGAGCAAATGTCGTATTTTCAGATGCGAATTTGGGGCATTGTGCAAAGGCAATTTGCTTTGGAATATTCATGAATGCTGGGCAAATGTGCTGGGCGGGATCTAGACTGATTGTCCATGAGGATGTTCACGATCAATTGGTCGATGCCGTCATTACTGAAATCAGCAAATGGCCAGTAGGTCCAGGCATGGAAGAAGGTGTGAGAATGGGTTCTATGGTCCACCCTTCTCATCGAGATGAAGTTCTCAATATGTTAGAAAAAGGCTTGGCTCAAGGTGGCCAAATCGTATGCGGCGGTAATGCAATCGATAGACCCGGCGCATTTATGGAAGCGACTGTAGTCACCGGGGTTTCAAGTGATAATCTTCTATTCCAAGAGGAATTATTCGGCCCGGTACTAGCGGTTACAAAATTCAATGATGATAAAGAGGCTCTCGCTTTGGCAAACGATACCCCATTCGGCTTACTGAATGGAATCTGGACCAATAATTTGAGCCGGGCTCATAAATTCGCCCGCGACGTTCAATCGGGAATGGTGTCCATCAACGAGTACCCAATCACCTTCCCTCAGACCGCTTTCACCGGTTGGAAACAATCTGGAATTGGAGTTGAGCAATCCAAAGATGCGCTCAATTTCTACACTAAAGTAAAAAATGTTAACGTAAAACTTTGAGGTGAGATTTTGCTGGTTACAGAGGATGATGGAATCACTATTATCCAATTTACCGGAGGGGCTGCATCCAAATCTTTCAGCCGTGATTTTTTGCCCAAAATCCGCGATGTGATAATGAAACATATCGGTTGTAAAGCGATAATTCTAACAGGGGAAGGTAAGTTTTTCTCTGCAGGTGCCGATATTAATGCCTTCAAGGAATCGATCAAAGCAGCAGATAGTGTTGATTTAATCAGAGAACTGACCGGAATCCTCCATCCACTACTACTCAAAATGAGAACCTCTCCAACGATTTTCGTTGCAGCGCTGAATGGTGCATCAGCCGGCGGCGGCCTAGGTCTTGCTCTGGCATGTGATGCTAGAATCGCATCACCTGGGGGGAAAATGGCAGCATCGTACGCCGGTATGGGCCTGTCACCAGATGGTGGAACAACCTGGCTTTTACCTCGGCTAGTTGGAGAACAAACCGCGCGCCGTTTCTTTTTGGAAAATCAGATTTGGAGTGCAGAAGAAGCGTGTCATAACGGTGCGATCGACGAGGTTGTCGCCGCAGATAAATTAATTCAAAGGGCGTTACAAATCGCCAAAGATTGGTCGCGGTGGGGGAAGCATACCAAGGAAGCTACCAAGCATCTATTATTGGTTCAAAACGAAAACGATTTTGAGACCCATCTCAAACATGAGCGTACATTGATTGAAGCCGCAGGAATTACCAAGGATTTCAAAGAAGGGGTGGACGCCTTTTTGGAAAAGCGTCAGCCTGATTTTTCGTGATTTCCTTCAAGTCTTGGCTCAATGTGGAAACATATTGGATCGCCCGCCTCGCTAGCGTTCCAAAGCACACGGTGCAAAGCCCATTCAAACAATAATATTGCAAACCGATGGATAATTGATAATACCTCGGTTTTCACTATATACTGATTTGAAGACCACACGGCATGGACGAAGCAATAGCCATGCAGATTGTAGGAGCAGTAACTCTGCTAATTGGAATGAAAATGAATATTGACCCTAAGGGATTCAATGAGGATATATTCGGTAAAGAGGCTCACGAAAGCGCTCTAGGGGAAATGAATGCAATGCGGATGGCTATTGGCGGGGGAGTACTCGCTATTTCTGCCATCAATTTGATTTGCAGTTTTACAATGGATGACGCCGCTTCTATGGCTGCTCTGCTTATAGCAACTGCCGTTGGATTAGGATTATTCCTCACGACCGTAGTTGTTGCTAAATTTAGAGGATATACCGAATCTATACCTATGCTTCCGGTTATAGTCCTACCACTTCTGATGGTAGTGAGTCTAGTCGGCGCTTTCGTTTGATCCTCGAGTGTATATTGGCTCCGTTAACGGTTTAGAGCCCGATTCCAGCAGCCTCAGGCTGTTGAAACTATTACCCTTCCAACTTTCTCGTGTTCTGTAAATTCATTCACGCTATTGGATACTTCCATAATGTCCTGGGGGGTTCAAAAAAACCCTTACGATTTCATGGAAATGATATGTCGGTTGTCTGTATCAACCTTTGAGAGGTGGTGTGAATTTGTTTCAAGAATTTAGGGTGTCCTGCTCAGACCCTTGTGGGTCACCAAGGTTTCTGCTGATTGATTTTTACTCAATTGAAATCTGACACTAGTCCACGGATAGAGGCAGAAAAGTATCCAATTGACAATAGCAGTGTGGTCCACCATATCATCCCCATCCCACTGGAGAGGTCTCCATCGCCATCTAAAGCTCGGGCCATATAGAACTCACCAGGGGACATGACAGCAAAAATCACACAACCAATCAGTAACAATATTCCAGTCACAAAAGTAGAGATGTTGTCTGCCTTGTTAAGAATCGCAATCATATTTGTAGGTAATTCCATGTTTGTATTATCGTCCAGAAGAATAGATATTTTGGAGAGCAATATGATGATAGAGAAAATTAAACAAATTACCAAAAAGAAATTCATCAAAGAACCAGAACTGTTCCAATCTTCCCATTCCTCCAAATTCCCTGTTGTTTCACGTTTCCATTCAGCCAAATTATTTTGGCATTGCTGCTGTTCTTCTTCAGCAACATCATCGCACAAACCATATTCATCTATTTCTTCAAGCTCCTGCAAAATTTTATTCTCTTCATCTTCGTAATTATACGTCTCTCCATCG
>Ga0114997_10000593_pt1 | contig 29898 bp, 33 predicted proteins | sample ArcticOcean_MG_C_2_FD_87045 | JGI IMG/M metagenome (GOLD analysis project Ga0114997, IMG submission 87045) | Marine microbial communities from western Arctic Ocean - ArcticOcean_MG_CB4_136 | ecosystem: Environmental > Aquatic > Marine > Oceanic | place: Arctic Ocean: Canada Basin | collected... | reverse complement strand
GCGCCGCACCCCACAACCCAAAGGACCCATGTCGCCCGCGTCGACACAAGCCAGCCGATCGTCATTGCCGTAACAGCCGGGACAAGAAGCGCTTGCCAAACCGTCGGATCGAGGGAGCTGACGTGACCGATCAAGAGAAGGTCGAACATCGCTAAGGTCGCGGCCTGGCGGCGACGGGGCAAGAAGACCAGCACCGAAACCATGCCCAGCAAGTAGATCATTCCGGCGGTGACCAGCGCGGCCGACGGGAACGCGATGAACACGCCCGACACAGCCAGCGGCCCCATGATCACATGGCCAACACGAATCAACTCGAGCGTGCGGTCACGCACCGCTGAGCGGTCATGTGTCCACTGCTCAATGAGTTCGTCGAGTTCGGCTCCCGAGTCGCCAGGGGGGCCCGAAAGGCCAGGTTGAACACGGGAGAGATCAGCCCTGTTCGGGACGCCACAACCAGTCGCAGCTTGGATCGGCCGCATCATCGCCGTCAAGGAACCGACGAAAGGCGTCGTCATCGGCATCATCGCCGTCTTCGTCGGTTCGAGCTAGCGAGAGAAGTCCGGCACTCGTGGGCTTCATGTCGTCCACTAATTCAGACTCAACGATCGGCTGCTCGACGAACGTTTGCGTCGGGTTACCGGGGATCTCTCCAATTGCGCTCTCGGGAACGTCGACAATTTGTTCGTCCGCCGAGATCGCGGTTTCGAGCATTTCCAGCCACGGGTCGTCTGGGTCGACCGGGTCGACGTCTTCCGACGCGATTTCTTCGACGATTTTATCCTCAGTTTCGTGAAGTTCAGCAGCCTCTTCAACGACGTCTTGAGGGTTCTCTTCGGCGGACTCGGGTTCGACACGGGCGAGTTCGGGGCTCTCGGCCAGCACTAATTCGAGCGGCGGCGGCACCAGTCTCTCAATCGCGGTCAGAGCGCCGAGCGGCGAATCAGTGGTCATGAACGACACCATCGATTAGACAAGTTCCTGGACCCGTCGACGAAGCTCCTCGTGGTATGACCCGAGCGCGCCTCTTTCGGTCTCGAGCGCGTTGCGTACTTCCGCGAGTGCCTCGATCTCGTCGGCAACCCTCTCGCGTTCGACGCTGACCAACGTGTCTGCTTGCTCCCGAGCGATGACCTTGATCATTTCCGCCTCGGTCTCCGCTTCTTCGATTCGCGCTAGTGACTGGTCAGCCTCGGCGAGAAGATGCTCGGCCATTGCTTCAGCCTCAGCGGCCACGCGGGTGGCCTCATCGCGGCGGGCTTCGGCTTGAGCGCTGATCTCTTCAACGATCTCATCAGCCTCGCGGCGAGCGTCTTCGACGGCCTGGTCAACGGTGGCCGCGGCCATGGCGAGGAGGCGACCGGTGGTTGCCGCGGGATCGGCACCCTTCACGTCTCGACTTCCGCCTGGAGAAGCGCAACTTCAATTGCCAGTTCGCGTTCACGGGGCGTTGCCGTCGATGTTGCGTTGTGGTGCTCACTCATAACTCGTCCTCAAGGCGATCGGCCGCGTAGTTGCGGTTCGTTGGCCAATCGGCGCCAATCCGAGGGTCTTGAGTCCTCGGATGATTGTCAGTACCGCGAATTAGTCTGCGGAGATGGGCATGAATGAGGACGAACTGGTCTGGTATGCGTCGTATGGGTCGAACTGCTCCGCGACACGGTTCTGCGCTTACCTCACCGGCACACGGGCCGATGGCGCCCAACGCGGCGAGCGGGGCGCACGAGATTCCACTCCGCCCTCCGCCTCCGAACCGCACTGGTTTCCCCACCCCGTTCGTTTTCTCGGCGACAGCAGCAAGTGGGGCGGTGGCGGTGTGGCGTTCCTCGATCACACGCCGTCGTCGGCATCGCCGGGCCGCCGATATCTCATCACGAAGGGCCAATTCGACGATGTGGCCGCCCAGGAAAGCCGCCGTGAACTCCGCCCACTCGAGATCGACAAACTCAAGACCGGCGTGGTGTCGAACCTCGGCGACGGCTTCTACGACGGACTCCTTCTCCTCCCAGCGATCGACGGCGTACCCGTCCTGACGTTCACATCACCAATCCCACTCGACGACCGCCCCACCAACGCTCCGTCCCCCGCCTACCTCGGAACGATTGTGCGCGGCCTTGCCGAGGTCCATGAAGCTGAAGCCGCCACGATCGCCGAATGGACGCTTCGCTCCCCCGGAGTCGCCGCCGGTTGGACCACCGAAGAGATCGTGAAACTCCTGAAATAGGCCGATCGAATCATGTCGCGCGAGAGGCCTACTCCCTACGTTGGGAGCACGGGTGCGCCCACCCTATAGGCGAAGGTAGAGGACATGAATCAGATGAACCAGCCCTTGGGGCGGCGATTGCGCTACGCCGCCATTGATCGCACGCTGACGGGCGCCGAGCGCGTCGACGACTTCATACTCGACACCGACGGAGTCATTGATCTCCGCGAATTCGACAAGGACCCGTCGGGTGCATCGATCGCCGACCCCGCTAAGGCTCTACGCAGCTTGCGGGGCCGACTCGGCGACGCCGCCGAAGTCTCAAACCTGCACGACGACTCGGAACTTCCGAAGCCGCGCTGGCGGCTTGGCCTCCGCGCCCGTCATACCTTCGGCGACGTCGTCGACTCAGTGCCGACACCAGCAGCAACTGCCACGGCGACCATCGTTGAAGCGCAGATGGAGACAACCCGCCCCGCCCCCCGCTTTCGAAGGTGCCGATCTCGATGGAGATGGCACCGCCGCTCTTCGATCTCACAATCACCGACGACGAATCTGACCTCGCGGACAAGGCCGACACTGGCGTCTACGAAGCCGGAGCGGACAAGCCGACGATCCAACTCGACGAAGTCGCACAAACCGCGGAATGTCCGAAGTGCGCAGCGCTCGGGCAGCGCGATCTCTTCGACCGGTTCAGCCAAGTCGAGTTCTTCAGCTGCAACAACTGCATGCACATGTGGCAGCAGGACGTGAGCTGAGCCCTAACTGCCGAAGACGGCCAGCCACTGCTCGCGGGTCTGTGGGCGGAACACCATGTTGCGCTCTCGCGTAACACCCATCGTGGCCGATGCCTCGGCCGAATACTGATGACCCGGGTAGAGCACCGCGTCATCGGGAACCTTCGCGAGACGCTGGGTGAGGCTCTCGTACATCTCTTCGGGGCTCGAACCCGGGAAATCCGTTCGGCCACAACCATCGAGGAACAAGGTGTCACCCGCGACGAGTCGACCATCGACAAAGAAGCACTGGCTACCGGGCGTGTGACCCGGCGTGTGAATGAGTTCGATCTCGACAGCCCCGACCGTCACCTTGTCGCCACTCTGATGCAACACGAGGCTGGCGCCACTCAGTCCGGTGACCTTTTCGACGAACTCGGCTTCTGCGGCTTGCACATGAATTGGAACCTCAACGCGCTCCATCAGCTCCGCGACACCCTCGAGCTTCATCCCCATCATGGAGCCGCCCACATGGTCCGGGTGGTAGTGGGTTGCCAACACGCCGGTACACCGCATGCCGTCGGCCTCGAGCACATCGACCAGGCCATTGACGTCGTAGGCCGGGTCGACGAGCACCGCTTCGCCAGTGTCGCGGTCGCCGATTGCGTAGACAAAGTTGACCATCTGCGCGGCCATCGGGTCGTTGGTCGCGAAGTCTCGGCCCGAAAGAAGTTGGCGGAAATAGAAACGATCGCTCATTCCGCCACCCTAGATCGCGACCGGAAAAAGGCCGACAACCGGCGCCGGAAAGCAACGTTGTAGGCGGCGTAGCGATCGCGCAAGGCCGCGGCTGGCCAACCAGTCGGCCAGAGTTCAGCCGGAAGTAGAGGGTCGGCCACCAGGTGACGAAGCACGGCGGCCGAGAGCTCGAATGCCTCGGCGAGCGCGGTGTCGTCGGCCTGAGCTTCCGTCATCGCCTGGATCAACTGCGAGGCGAGTTCGGCCCACTCGGCCAGCGGGAAGAGCTCATCGGCAAGCGCCTGCGGGCCAACATCGGTTGGACGACCAGCGAAGCGATCGGTCTGAGCCGCCACGATTGCTTCCTCGGCGACGAGGCGGCCAGCAGGCAGGTTGGCAGGACGCATCCAAACGCCTTCGCGGCGTTCACCAAATCCGAGATGGGTAGCAGCCCGGCGAAGGGCGGCCCGGTCGGCCGACTCGCGACTCGCTTGGTTGACCACAAGGATCGCCCAGTCGCCTGACCAAGGAAAGGGCGAGGGCGCGAGCCCTGCTTCTTGTCGCGTCTGTCGTTCGATCAAGGCCCCCGCGAGCGCATACACACCCTCGTCCTCGCGGGTCAGCTCACCGCGGTCGACCATCCGGCTCAGGGCGACGCGCGCGGTGCCGGGATTGACGCCGAACTCTTGGGCGAAGGCCACGAGTAGTCGACCCGGAAGCCTCGGCGGCAGCGTGCCGAGCAGGGTGGAGGCAATGATGCTCCGCGCCGAAAGCGGCGCCACAGAAATGGCTGGCACGAGCCGCTACTTCGCGGGCTGGGCGAGCGTTCGCCAGAACGCCCAGTATCCGCGATGGGTGATCGCTTCGGTGACGTAGCCGTCTTCCTCGAGCGCCTGTTGGAGCTTCGCCAAGTTGGCCATCGGCACACCAGAGTCGACGTGGTGGGCGAGATGAAAGCCGATCGACTGTGACAAGAAGACGTGCTTCGACAAGTTGCCTTGTTTGATGTGGTGCGTTGTGAGGCGACGATCATCGGATCGGGTCATACCACCGTGCTCAGCCAGGGCCCGGAGCCGGTTGGCCACCCGCCAGTAGGTCAGCCACGGCAGCAACCAAAGCAACAGATAGAGCCAGGGCTGACCAAACACGGCGAAGACCGCGAATACCGCGGCTTGGCCTCCCAGGAAGCGCAACGCCCTGATGCGGCGTCCCGCGACAAAGAGTCCGACGAACGAGGGCTTCAGGTTCTTCCACCCGGAATTACCGAACGCATCGCGCACGAGCTTGCGGCGCAGCGACAATCTTGGGATCGGGTAGCGGGCATAGAGCGGAAAGTCGGGTTCTTTCTCGCCGAACTCATCGCGATGATGTTGGGAGTGCGACTTCCGGTAACCGTCTTCGCCGGTTCCGAACGAGAGCCACCCGATGAACTTCTCGCCGATCACGTCGTTCCACCTGCGATTGCTGAAGAGCAGTCGGTGGGCGGATTCGTGGAAGAGCGTGGCGGCCCGCTGGAAGTAGGCGCCCATCGCGAAGAATGCCGCGACCCAGACGACCAGATGGTCGAGAGCCGCCGCCGCGCCGATCGCAATGAAGGGGTAGACGACCGCAACCACCACGAGAAAGGCGTTCTGCCGATTCGGGATACGCCGGAGCTCGGCTCGGAACTCGGGCCGAGGCCGTCCGTCGGGCCGCAGGCGGTCTGACCCGGCAAACGCGGGGAGGGCTTCCGGATCGGGGGCGAGGCCGCCGGTAAACGCGGCAACCAACTCGTCGTGTGACGACATCTCCGAACGAGCGGTTTCGGTCATGTCACCAAGACTATCCGCTGTATGTTACAGAAATAATATCACGTGTATGTCGAACGGTAACACATGACTTATTGGGGCCCGAAACTAGGAAGACTCTTCGGCGTCGCCGCCCGGTTCCCACATGGTCTCTTCGTAGTTCGCCTCGAGGAGTTCTTCGACCGCGGACACCGCGGCGTCATCGAGCCCCATCCCACCGGCAACGATCTTGCCGAGCGACGCCAAACTCCCTTCCACCGGCCACGTCTCTGGTTGCCACAGACCGCTCCGACGGAATGCCTTCGCACAATGCATGAACTGTTCCGTGATCGTGACACCAATCGCCGTCTTCGGACGGCAATCTCGCACCGCACAGGCATCGAGCACTTCGGCATCGGTGGTGATACACGCCTGGCCATTTACCCGCAGCGTGATCTCGTTGCCCGGAACCATGAAGATGATCCCCACACCGGACCCGGCGGCGATATTCGACAGCGTGTCGAGAAGGTTGTTGCCCGAAAGATCACCAATCGCCAGGTGCTGATCATCGAGCACGGTGACGAATCCGGCTGGGCCGCCCTTCGGCGACACATCGGCGGTGCCGTCGGGCGCACACGTGCCAATGATGACGAAGGACGCAAGATCGATATGCGCTCGAGCGTGATCGTCGAGCGACGGCTGGATCTTTGCCTCGATGGCATCCATCGGAGGCCGGTAGATCTCGCGCAGTTGCGCATCGGTGGTGAGCCGGTTCGTGAACATGGGCAAACCATAGACACGATCGTCACCCGAGCGTTTTTACGACCATCGCGCGGATGGGACTCTATCTGCGTGTCGCGCGGCAGACCCCGAGCGGCGCACGTGCCCGCTCGGACGCTGCTTCCAACGATCAGGTCGGCCTCATCGCCGCGCGCTCGCACCATCCACACCAGCGGCCACACGAGCACGGTCGCAGCGCCGCCAACGATGCACCCCCGACCAAACCCGAGCTGGCCACCAACCCCGCCCATCGAAGCCATCATGGCGTCGAAACTGATCACCGTCGCCCGATGTTCGCTCGGCGCGACGTGGTGGACGTAGGCCTGCCGCACCGGCGAGATCATCCCGAGAGATCCGGTGATCAGCAGGAAGGACGGCACCGCCACCCAGAACGAATCGGTTACTCCCATACTCACGCTCGCCAATGTCGTGATGATCGACCCTGCGAGGATGATCGTGCTGCGCCGGCCGCAATGACGTGTCAGCAGCTCGACCACCTGGTTGCCCGCAATCGTCGAAAGCGACATCAGGGCCGTGATCACTCCCACCACCCAGATTTTTTCTTCGCGCAGCAGGCCGAGGAGATAGGGCTGGGCGGAATAGAACGCCCAACTGAAAATGCGCCGCGAACGACACCGGACAGCATCAGCAATCGCAGACCGGGCTGACGCCACCCATAGGTGATACCGACCCGCGTTTGTTCGCGTAGTTCAGCACCGATGTTGCTGAGCTCAAGCGGGCACGGCGTGAAGCCAAGATCGTGCATGGTCCGCCACGAACCACGAACAGTCCGGCTAGCAGCGCGGCACGAACCGCGAACGGCACGCCAAGGTCGATCTGGCCGAGAAACCCGCCCGACGTTGTGCCGGCGAGCATCGCGGCACCAGTGAATTGCTGCGCACGAGCGAAGACATGGTCGAGGCCGCCTTCTTCGCCGACGGAATGCAACGCATCGACCAGCCACGCCTCCAGCGCTCCAGAATAGAACGTAAGCCCAAACCCATGAAGAGCGAGACAGCGGCAAATGTCCAAACCCCAGCTCCAGCTCGCGCCGCCAACAGATACAGGATCGTCCTGGCCGCGAGCACAACGATCGACAGGAGGAAGGACACCCGACGGCCCACTGTGTCGGCAACAACGCCCGTCGGAATCTCAAACAACACCATCCCGCCAGAGAAGACCGCGTTGGCGATAAAGACCTCTTGGATCGAAAGCCCCGCATCGAGAAGAAAGAGGGTGTTCACTCCCCAGATCAACGACGCGGCGAGTGGGTAGAGCCCCGCCAGGACCTGATAGTTCCGCATGATCCGCTGTGCCGACACGGTATTTCCTCCCTGCGAGGGCAGTGCATCATGAATAGCCGTGAGGGACCCACCACATGGCCCTATCCTCGCGAGTCGTGACCGAAACGAACACCAACCCGACCCTCGCCTACCTGGGCCCGGTCGGGACCTTTACGGAGCAGGCGATGCTCACGCAACCCGACCTCGCGTCGATGGAGCTGATTCGCTACAGCACCATCGTCGAGGTCTTACGAGCCGTCGAGAACGGTTCGGTCGACTACGGCTTTGCGGCGATCGAAAACATGATCGAGGGAGCCGTCAACGCCACCATCGACACGCTGGCCTTCGATGCCGACCTCTTGATCCAGCGCGAGGTCGTCATGAACGTCAACCTCAACCTGCTCGTGCAGCCCGGTGTCACTATTGATGACATCGAACACGTTCGCTCGATGCCGGTCGCCTACGCCCAATGCCGGCGCTACCTCGCCGACAACCTGGCCAAGGCCGCCATCGAGGCGACCAACTCCACGGCCGATGCCGCCCGCGAGCTCGCCGAATCGGGTCGCACCGACACCGCGGCAATCGCGCCACGGCGTTCGGCCGAGGTGTACGGCCTGGAGATTCTCGCGGCCAACATCGAGGACCACCCCGAGAACCAAACTCGATTTGTTCTCGTGGGCCGGGAAGGTGTCACTCCCCCGTCAGGCCACGACAAAACATCGATCGTGATTTATCAGCGCGCCGACGAACCCGGCTCCCTGGTGGCAATTCTCTCTGAGTTCGCGGCACGCAACATCAACCTCACCAAGTTGGAGAGTCGACCCACCCGCAAGGGCCTGGGCGACTACTGCTTCCTGATCGATTGTGAAGGCCACCTCGCCGATCAGGTCGTGGGTGACACGCTGCGCAACATCCAGATGAAACACGGCGTTGTAAAGTTTCTCGGTTCCTACCCATCCGCATACGGAACTGCGGAGGAGCAAGCGAACAATCGCGGCGCGGGGAGCGAAGCCGACGCCTGGCTTGCCGAGTTGCGCTCGCAAATCTCCGAGTAGCGCTCACAAATCCCCAACCGGGGAGCGGTTCGCCTACAACTGGCAATCGACGAAACGATCGCCCCGTAAGGACGGAATGAGATCGCTCACGTGAGCCTGAGCGGCGAGCAGCACATCATCGGGCCACCCCCGGTCGATCAATTCCTGACCTGACGTTGACGCACGAAGACGCTCGAAAATCTCCGGTTCCGCGTCGTGCCAAGCGGCCGCCGCGGCACGAGCTTCAGGGCTGAGATCGAGGCGGTCAAACATCGACAGGACCGCACCGGCACCAAGCAGATCCTCCACCGCGACGCGCATCGGCCCGGTCGCGCCGCGCCACCGCTCACCCGCCGCAATCACACCGACGGTCATGTCCTCGTCGGCGAACGCGCTGCCAATCGCCGCTCCATTGCGAATACACCCGGCGATCACTTCGGTCGCGCCCGCATCTTGGGCGGCGAACGCGAGAGCCGAACCGTTGGGAGACGGCAAGACGATGCGATCACCCGCAGATGCTTCCGCCAGTGATATTGGCGAGAGCGAAAATCGCCAGTCACCGTCGCGAGGCCCCGCGAGCTCGGCGTTGAGCGACGCCGCGAAGGCCTCTTCGGTGCCGTCGTGCCACTTGTACGGGATCACTTCCGCGCCACAGCCCAGCGCAACATCGACACAGGTGGTGAACGACAACACGTCCACAATCACCACCACGTCGACAGTCGGGGCGATTGTGCGGAGGCCCATCGACCCCCAATCGAAGCGAACCCGAGACACGCCCGAGCCCGCCCTGCTCACGTCCAGCCGCCGTAGCGGGGACGCGTCGACCACCAGCGGCCGGCGAAACGCCAGCGCGGCAGCGCGTCGGGGGTGACGGCCTCGTCGGGGCGCGGCCAAAGGGTTTCGTAGGCCGCGAGAATCGCCGCCATCTCGCTCTCGGTCGGCGCCGGGGTGATCTCCACTAGAGCGGCACGTTTCCGTGCTTGCGCTGCGGCGTCTCTTCCCGCTTGGACTCGAGAAGACGCAGGCCAGCAACAATCTTGCGACGGGTTTCCGCGGGCTCGATGACGTCGTCGACATAACCGCGCTCGGCCGCGATGTACGGGTTGGCGAGACGATCGGTGTAGTCGGCGATCAGTTCCGCTCGACGAGCCTCGGGATCGGCGGCATCGGCCAATTCGCGACGGTGAATGATCTCGACCGCACCCTGCGAACCCATCACGGCGAGCTCGGCCGTGGGCCACGCAAACGCGAGGTCGCAGCCGACCGACTTGGAATCCATCACCACATACGCACCGCCGTAGGCCTTGCGCGTGATGATCTGGATCTGCGGCACGGTGGCTTCGCAGTAGGCGTAGAGCAGCTTGGCGCCATGGCGGATGATGCCGCCGTACTCCTGGTCGACACCAGGGAGGAACCCGGGCACATCAACAAAGGTGATCAACGGGATGTTGAACGCATCACACGTACGAACGAAACGGGCGGCCTTCTCGCTCGACTCAATGTCGAGCACACCGGCGAGCATCATGGGCTGGTTGCCCACGATGCCCACGGCACGACCATCGACTCGGGCGAAGCCACACGTAATGCTCTTGCCCCACGCCGAGTGGTACTCCAGGTATTCGCCGCCGTCAACGACGTGGCCGATGACCTCAGTCATGTCGTAGGGGACGTTGGAGCTCTCAGGGAGAATCTCGTTGAGCTCGGGGCACAGACGATCGGGATCATCGCCCATGTCAAGAATTGGTGTCTGCTCGAGGTTGTTCGATGGCAAGAAGCTGAGAAGGAACTTCACCTCGTCGAGCACTTCTTCCTCAGAGTTCGACACAAAAGTGGCCACGCCGGACTTGCTGCTGTGGCTGCCCGCGCCGCCGAGTTCTTCGAGGGTGACCTCTTCACCGGTCACCGTCTTCACCACGTCGGGGCCAGTGATGAACATGTGGGACTTCTCGCGGACCATGAAGATGAAGTCGGTGATGGCCGGGCTGTAAACCGCGCCACCGGCGCACGGGCCGAGGATCACGGAGATCTGAGGAATCACACCAGAGGCCTGCACATTGCGGTAGAAGATGCCGCCGTAACCGTCGAGCGACACAACGCCCTCTTGGATACGAGCGCCCGCACCGTCGTTGAGACCAATCATGGGCGCGCCCGTTGAGAGCGCCAGGTCCATCACCTTGTGCAGCTTCTCGGCGAAGACCTCGCCGAGTGCCCCACCCATGACCGTGAAGTCCTGGGAAAACACAAAGATCTTGCGGCCATCAACCGTGCCCCAACCGGTGATCACACCATCGGTGTACGGGCGCTCGTCGAGCACACCCTCGGCGGCACGGTGTCGAGCGAGCATGTCGAGCTCGTTGAAGGAGCCCTCGTCGAGGAGGTACTCGATCCGCTCGCGGGCCAGCATCTTGCCCTTGTCGTGCTGACGCTGGACTGAACGCTCGGAGCCGGCGCGAAGCGCAGCTTCCTTGCGTTGACGCAGGTCTTCGAGTTTTGCCTTCATAGATGAATCGGCCACGCCAAGCAATCTATCTGGGCATGGCCCTGGGACTCGAAACGGGTGGAATCAGCGGGGCGGACCGTGCATCACCTCATCGAAGACCTTCTCGTGTTCAACAACGGCCGGGAAAGCGCGGAGCATCCATGTCGCCCCCCGATCGGCGAAGGCGGGGGGTATTCCATCGGTGTCGGTGCGCAGACACACGTCGAAGCCGTCGAGCGAGCCGCGGACCGTCTCGACCTCGTCGAGCATTCGCTGAAAGCTGTCGGCGTCGACATCAACCGGGAACATGCCCTCATAACGAGCGGCTCGGCGAACCGGCTTCATCGCCGCGCCCCGTGCGGCACACCACACAGGGGGCCGAGGACGTTGGGCAGGCCGCGGTTCGAGCGACACTCCATCAACCTGGAAATGCTCACCCGTGTGCACGACGGTTTCGCCCTCGAGGAGTCGGGTGATGATGTCGAGTCCTTCATCGAGGCGGGCGCCTCGGGCGCGGGCATCCACGATCTCATCGAACCGAGAAAGTTCGCCTCCGGTGTCGGTGCCGGAGCCGACGCCAACGGTCAGACGGCCATCACTCATCAGGTCGACGGTCAGAATCTCGCGCGCCAGTTTGATCGGCCGCCGACGCGGCACCGGGGTAACCATTGGACCGAGTCGGATCGTGGTGGTGGCGGCCGCCATCGCCCCGAGGGCAACCCACGGGTCGATGATCTCGTTCGACTCGGGCCGCAGGACGTGGTCCCAGAGGAACAGTCCGTCCCAGCCCGACTCTTCGGCCGTGGCCGCGAGATCGACCAGCTTGTGCGGATCGGCGAAACGGCCGAACGGTGCAACAAAGATCCCGTGCTTCACATCAGCGATGGTAGGCGTCGACTCCCGCGGGCGCCGGGCGAGCACTTCTACACTGCCGCCATGTACGACTCGTTCGATCCGGCGGCCCGTGAGGCTGAGCTGCGAAGTGAGTCCGAAAGCTGGGACACCTCGGCCCCGGCACCCGCCGGCGACGGCGACATTCCCATCATCGATGTCGCTCGCTGGTTTGCGACCGACGACCCGGTCGATCTCGCGACTGTTGCGGCAGAGTTGCGGACGGCTTCCGAGGAGGTCGGCTTCTTTCAGCTGACCGGACACGGATTCGATGCACTCCTTATGGACGGCGCCTTCGAGGCGAACCGAGCGGTCCACGCGTTGTCGCCCGACCACAAGGAATCGATCGCGATGGACCGACCAGGCTGGCCGGTCGGTGGTGTCGGCCATATGGGTGTGGGAAATCGGAAGCTCCCCGCTCGCGCCGCAGGCAACCGCAACGAGGCGTTCTTGATCAAACACGGCGGCGAGATCGAATTCAACGACAACCAGTGGCTCGACGAGGCCGCGCTCCCCGGCTTTCGAGCGACGGTCGAGGCGTATGCACACGCGGTGCGCGCGCTCGCCTATCGGCTGGTCACGATCTACGCCGTCGCTCTCGAACTCGAAGCCGACTACTTCGACGCCGCGTTCGAGGACCCGTTCTTTCGACTTCGGTTCTCGCACTATCCGGCGAAGGACGACACCGAGGCCTTCGGCATTGCGCCCCATGTCGACACGACCTTCTTCACACTCCTTCGCCACGACGGTCCCGGACTGACCATCTTTCACGCCCCCCGCCAGGAGTGGATCGTCGCACCGGTAGTGGCCGACGCTTTCGTGGTGAACGGCGGCGAGCTTTTGCGGCAGTGGAGCAACGATCGCTTCCGCAGTGCCCGGCACTACGCCAACAACCTCTCGGATCGCTCCCGCTATTCGATCCCGTTCTTCTTCAACGCCGACGCCGATTATGTGATGGAGACATTGCCCACCTGCCACGGCCCCGACAATCCTGTTCGTTACGCGCCGGTGAGCTATCGCCAGAGCCAAGCGGCGGCGCAGGGCGAATGAGCGATTTCACCGCCGACCTCGCCATCGTTGGGCTCGGCGCCGTTGGCGCGGCCACCGCGTACCAAGCAGCGCGGCGCGGACTGTCAGTCATTGGCATAGACCGCTTCGACCCGCCCCACGACCGCGGATCGAGCCACGCCGAAACGCGCGTGACCCGTCTCGCCGTCGGCGAGGGCGTGCAGTACCTCGCACCGGTGGCCCGTAGTCACGAGATCTGGCGCGAGCTGGAGGCAGCCACCAGCGAGGCGCTCTTCCATCAATCGGGCGGTGTCATCTTCTCGCCCAATCTTGGTGGCAGCGAGGATGGTCGTTGGAACGACTTCGTCTCGGAGACTGCTCGTATCGCGGCGGGTGCCGGCATCGACTACGAGCGGCTTGGGCCCGCCGAGATGCGCGAGCGTTTCCCCCAATTCCGTATTCAGGACGACGAGATCGCCGGCTTCGAACCCACCGGCGGCGTCGTGCTTTCCGAGCGAGCCGTCGCCGTCCAACTCGGTGAGGCCAAGCGGCTGGGCGCCCGACTTCTTGTCAACGAACGAGTCGACTCGATCGAACCCGACGACACCGGGGTCACACTCACGACCGACGCCCGCACCGTGCGGGCCCGCCATGTTGTTGTCGCGGCCGGGCCGTGGGCGCCAACACTCGCCGCCCCCGAAGATGCCACTCTCCTCACGGTCACCCGGCAGGCCGTCTTTTGGTTCGAAGTCGACGATATCGACACGTTCTCTGTGAATCGACTTCCCACCGCGCTGTGGCCTCGGCGCGACATTTCTGAATACCTCGCGGTGTTCCCCATCGCGCCAGGCATGCGGCCAGCGTTGAAAATCCTGGGCGAACAGTTCGACACCGAGACCAGCGCTGATGCGGTCGATCGCACTGTGACCGCCGAAGAGATCACCTCGTTCTATGAGGAGCTGGTCGCCCCGCGGCTGCATGGGGTCAACCCCAACTGCGTTGCTGCCACCGTCTGCCTTTATACAAACACACCGTCCGATGACTTCCTGATCGACCGGGATCCTCGGTCAGATCGCATCATGCATCTCTCGCCCTGCAGCGGCCACGGCTTCAAGCACAGCGCCGCAATCGGCGAGGCCATAGCCCAACTCGCCGCCGACGAAGAACCCTGCTTCGATCTTGCCCCCTTCAAACGCAGCGAGCACGTGGCGCCAGATCGTTAGAGTCTTCCGATGTCCGACGCCGAGTCCCCCGTTCGCCGAGTCTGCGTCTTCTGTGCTTCGTCGCCCGGATCCGACCCCGCGATCACTGACGCGACGGTCGAGCTCGGGAACCTGCTGGTCGAGCGCGATCTTGAGCTCGTCTATGGCGGCGGCGCGGTCGGCCTGATGGGTCTCATCGCCGACACCGTGCTCGAGGGCGGCGGCCGGGTGACGGGAGTGATTCCTCGCAATCTCTTCACCCGTGAAGTGGCCCACCGTGATCTGACCTCGCTCGAAGAGGTCGACTCAATGCATGTGCGCAAGGCCCGCATGTACGAACTCGCCGATGCCTTCATTGCTCTTCCGGGCGGCTTCGGCACGCTCGAAGAACTCGCGGAAACGCTCACGTGGAACCAGATCGGCTTGCTGCAAAAGCCAGTTGGTGTGCTCGACGTCGGCGGGTTCTGGCAACCACTTCTCGAACTCCTCGATGCCATGGTCGACAAATCCATCCTCAAGCCGGCCAATCGGGAGGTCCTCCTCTCCGAGGCATCCCCTACCGCTCTCCTCGACGCCCTCATCGCCCAAGACCTCACCTACGTCCCGAAGTGGATCGGCGACGGCGAGATCTAGCCCGCATCAACTTGGCGGCGAATCGTCCGGAAGGAGGAGAGCTACGGTGGTCGCAGTGAGGAAGACTGGGATTCATGACCACCGTTGACTTCTTCCAGGACAACTACGCGCCGGTTCGCAAAGAGCTGACCGCCCTCGACCTCGACATCACCGGCACGATCCCCGACGAGCTCGACGGTCGACTGCTGCGAATTGGCCCGAACCCCGTCGTGGATCCGGGGCCAACCGACCATTGGTTCACCGGAAGCGGAATGGCCCATGGGCTGTGCCTCAGCGGTGGCCAAGCACTCTGGTACCGCAATCGATACATCAACGGCGACAATGTGGCGGACACGCTCGGCCGCCCCCGCATGCCCGGTCCGCGCCACATGGACGGCGACGGCGGCGCCAACACCAACATCATTGGCCACGCCGGAAAGACCTACGCCATCGTCGAAGGCTTCAACTATCCGGTCGAACTCAGCAACGAGCTCGAGTCGATCAGCCCCACCACGTTCGACGACACACTCGATGGCACGTTCACCGCTCACCCGAAGCGCCACCCGGGCACCGGCGAGCTCCACGCCGTGAACTACTTCTTCGGCTGGGAAGACCATGTTCGTTACGTCGTGGTCGGCACCGACGGCAAGGTTCGCCGCCAGGTCGACGTCCCCACCGGCCACAGCCCGATGATCCACGACTGCTCGATCACCGAGTCGGCCGTTCTGATTTTCGACTTCCCGGTGCACTTCAGCCTCGAAGCGGCGATGGCCGGCTCGAGCCTGCCCTATCGCTGGGATCCCGGCGCCGTCTGCCGGATCGGCGTGTTGCCGTTTGATGCCGCCGGCGACGCCGTGCAGTGGTGCGAGATGGATCCGTGTTTTGCGTTCCACGCACTCAACTCGTTCGACCGGCCCGACGGCACGATCCAACTCGACATCGCCAAACACGCCAAGATGTTCGACACCGTCACAAACGGACCCGCGGAAGGCCCGCCGAATCTCTACCGGTGGATACTTGATCCGGCAAAGGGCACGGTCACCGAAGAGCAGCTCGACGACCGCAACCAAGAATTCCCCCGCATCGACGAGCGGATGATCGGCATGGACGCCCAGTTTGGGTACACCATCGGCTTCGTCGGGGAAGAAGGCCCGGCCTACAAGCGCGACCTCCGCAGCAACACCACGGAGCTCCACGACTTCGGCGAGGGCCGCGCTTCACAGGAGATGGTGTTCGTGCCCCGTTCTCCCGATGCTGACGAGGACGACGGCTGGTGTCTGAGCTACGTCCACGACGCCAACACCAACACCGCCGATGTCGTGATCCTTAACGCCCAGGACTTCAGCGGTGAGCCGCAAGCCATCGTCCACCTCCCCCAGAGGGTGCCCTACGGCTTCCATTCAAACTGGGTCGCGTCCGAGTAGCAGTTCTAAGATCGGCGTATGGCCGACCCACCCGAGCGCATCTATCGCGTCATCCAATGGTTCACCGGTGACATCGCCTGCCACCAGATTCGGCTTGTCGCCGACAACCCCGCGCTCGCGCTCGTCGGCGCGTTCGTATGGCATGACGAAAAGGTCGGCCGCGATGCTGGCGAGATTGCCAGCATCGATCCGCTCGGCGTGCTGGCGACCAACAACATCGACGAGATCCTCTCGCTTGATGCCGACGTCGTACTCTAAAACCCGCCCCGCGAGCGTTACGACGAGATCGTCCAGATCCTCGCCAGCGGCAAGTCCGTCATCTCGATCATGGGCGGCAGGAATCCGAAGCGCTACGAGGTGTGGCCGGAGCTCGATGCGGCGATGCGGGCCGGTGGCTCGTCACTCCACGGCACCGGCCTGAATCCTGGCCTCTCGTTCGAGCTTGCGGTGCTCGGCTCGTCGCTCTGTCACGAGATCGAGTCGATCGAAGTGAAGACCTGCGAACGGCAGTCCACGATGAGCCCGATCTTCATCGAGAAGTTCGGCTTCGGCCGGACCGAGGAAGACCTCCGAGCGGGCGAAGACGGCGCCGCAGAGATCTTCGAGAACCTGCTCCAAATCGCGAACCTCATCTGTGAAGAGACCGGGCTCCCGTTCGATGACGGCGCCATCGTCTTCGAATACGAGCCCGCGACGAAGACCTGCGACGAGAAGTACCTCATCGAAAAGGGAACGATGGCGGGCCTCGTGGTGAAGGCCCAATCGACCTACCAGGGTGTGCCCAAGGCAACGATGGAGGTGCGGTTCTTGATCGGCACCGACTGGGTCAGTCCCGAGTTTCTCGCTGAGGCTCCGGAGCAGGGCTGGCTCGAAGTGAAGATCAACGGCACACCCCAGCACCGCTTCTTCCACGAGATGCTGGAGACGGAGAAGATCGTGCGTACCCGTTCCACCGGCACGAAAGCGGTCAACGCGATCCCGTCGGTGGTCAACGCCGCGGCCGGCCTCGTGCTGCCCTCGGCGGCGCCAATGCCGCGAATCCTGTAGCCCGACGCTGGGAACAGCCATATTCCCGCGAGCCGGCCAGTTAGAGCCTCTAACGTCAGTTGCTATAACCGATACATCCGTGCCCGCTCCGTCCGCCCGCACCACCGTCCGGCGGGGCGCCAACCGGGCGCTCTACGCCCAGGACGACACGAAGGCCATTCTCGATGCGGGGATGATCGCCCACGTCGGCGTGCAGACCCCCGACGGGCCGCTCGTGTTGCCGATGGCCTACGGCCGTGACGACGACACGCTTTATCTCCAGCGCGCCGCAGACACCCACATCCTTGGCACTGGCACCGCCCATCAGATCTGTGCCACCGTCACCCACATCGATGGTCTCGTGATGGCCCGCACGCCGTTCCACAACTCGATGAACTATCGCTCCGTTGTGGTTCGTGGTCTTGCCACAAAGATCGGAGACAAGGCCGCAAAGCTCCGAGCGCTGAAGATCATCACCAACCATGTGGTCGAGAATTGAGACGCCGGCCGCGAGGTCAGCGACATAGACGAGAAGAAGACCCTCGTCCTTGAGATGCCGCTGGCCGAAGCTTCCGCGAAGGTTCGTACCGGCGACCCAATCGACGAAGACGACGACATGGCCGGGACATGGTGGGCTGGCGTCACCCCGATCGAAACCCGAATCGGCGAGGCCTACCCCGCCGCCGACTTCACCGGCACCAACCCTCTCCCCGCCGCCTATTCCGCCCTCACCAACCGCGTTCTGTGACGTCTCACGTGCGATATACACACGTGAGACGTCACAGAACCTGGAAGGCGGCGCGCATTTCGGTGACGAAGGTAGCGGGTTGTTCCCAGGCGGCGAAGTGGCCGCCCTTGGGGAGCTCGTTCCAGTAATGGATGTTCGTGTAACGCTGCTCGGCCCAACGGCGTGAGCAGCGAATGATCTCCTTGGGGAAGATCGAGCAGCCGGTGGGAATCTCGACGTTGGCGCTGCCAAAATCGCCGAAGCTCTCCCAATAGAGACGAGCCGACGACGCGGCCGAAGCGGTGAACCAATAGATCGAAATGTTGTCGAGCATCTGGTCCTTGGAGAGGGCCGACTCTGGGTGGCCGTCGTTGTCAGTCCAGGCCCACATCTTCTCGGCGATCCACGCACACTGGCCGGCAGCCGAATCAACGAGGCCGTAGCCGAGCGTCTGCGGACGAGTGGACTGCTGCTTCGAGTAACCCGAGTCCCACCTGTCGTAGTGGCCCAGCGCACCCAGCGCGTCGGCCTCCTGCGGTGTCGGATCAGCGAGCGACTCTGGGGTCGGCCCGGCAACCGGCATGTTGGTATGGATCGCCCGAACGTTACCGAGGTTCTGCATCCCGATGTAGGTCGTTACCGCGCCACCCCAGTCGCCGCCTTGGGCAACATAGGAGTCGTATCCGAGGCGAACCATCAGCGTGTTCCACGCGGTGGCGACCCAATCGATGCCGCGTCCCACCTTGTTCGGCTTCGCGCTCCAGCCGTAACCGGGGAGCGACGGGATCACGAGATGGAACGCGTCTTCGGCGTTGCCACCATGTTCGGTCGGGTTCGTGAGCGGATCGATGACCCCCATGAACTCGGCGACAGATCCCGGCCAGCCGTGGGTGAGCACCATCGGTGTGGCGTCTTCATGCGGCGAGCGGATGTGGAGAAAGTGGATGTCGAGACCGTCGATCTCGGTGATGAAGTTGTCGTAACCGTTGATCGCCGACTCGAAGCGACGCCAGTCATATTCCGTCGCCCAGTACTCGCACAGCTCCTGCGTGTATGCGAGCGGGATGCCCTGGCTCCAGTCGTCGACCGCTTCGGCTTCGGGCCAGCGGGCACGGGCCAGACGATCACGGAGATCGTCAATCGCGGCGTCGGGGACTTCGATCTTGAATGGACGGATGTCTTCGCTCATCTACGCATGCTCGTCGCTCTCTGACTGGCGAGCAAACTCCTCGTCAGGATCCGATCGCCCACTCGGTGACGATGCCGGCGAACGGCAGCTCGAAGAGTTCGGGTTCCTCGGTGGTGAGATCCAGCGCGAGGGCCGACAGGACCACCGAACCGGCACCTTCGAGGGTGATGCGATTGACGATGATGTGGGTGCCGAGATCGACGATCGAGTGCATGTCGAGCACGGTCAAGTCGAGCACCGGTTCCAACAGCGGCCAGCTGAGCATCACATCACCGGTCTCGATAGAGAATCTCGGCCGCAGGTTTTCGCTCGCCGCTCTCTCGTGCTTCTGTTAGTTCTCGAGGATCGTTCCTTCGACCACCGCTTGGTCAATCAGGGTTTCCACGATCTCCCAAACACCTTCGAGACCGTCGGCCATCGTCGAATTGATCGCCTTCACTTCGCTCGCCTTCACGCCGCGGCGAGTCCATGACTTTCCGCCGATCGCGAGGTTGAGCAGGAAGGGCTGCAGACGATCACAGCTGTAGGCGAATCGAGCCTCGGGCGTCTCGCGGGCTTCGTACTCGTCCCACAACGCCCGCAGCTCGGAGGCCTCGGGCTCCGGGAGCAGCGCGAAGATTCGGTCGGCCGCGATGATCTCCGCGGCCTCTTGCGCCTTGCGCGCCTCATAGTCGTAGATGTCGACATCGCCGGCGTCGATCTCGACGATGTCGTGCACAAGAAGGATACGAATCGCTCGTTCGAAGTCGATCGGCTCCTTCGCGTGGGGCGCCATCACCATGGCAATCATCGCGAGGTGCCAGGAGTGCTCGGCGGAGTTTTCCCGCCGACTCTCATCGACAAGATACGACTGGCGGAGTTCGGTCTTCAGCTTGTCGATCTCGTAGATAAAACTGATCCGCTGGGCGAGCGCGGGATCGGTGAGGGCGGCCAGCGCGATGGCATCGTTTTGGTCCATGTCGTGTCCTTCAGGCCTGATAGTTCGAGAAGAGTTGATGGGCTCGTTGCGCGACGCGGTCGGCGCCGATTTCGGCACAGCGTCCGTCGAGGCCGGCTACGGGACCGGTCCAAACCATCTCGTCGACTGTGGCGCTCACGGGAGCATCAAGATCGACCGTGGCGATGCGGCGGAACAGCAGTGCGTCTTCGAAGTTTTCTCGGAGTGTCATCGCAAGCTTCGCGCCGCCGCGCACATCGAGGCCTTCCCACTGGGCGACATCAAAGGGCACATGGTCGATGTGGCCGAAACGGGTGAGGACTTTGGCGGCCGATTTTGCGCCCCAACCCTGCAGCCCAGGGAAGCCGTCGGCGGTGTCGCCTACGACACCGAGATAGTCCGGGATCGACTCGGGCGGCACGCCGAATTTCTCGATCACGCCAGCCCGGTCGTAGGTGATCTCACGACGGCGATCGAGTTGCACTACCCGACCGTCAGCGGTCACACATTGGGCGAGATCCTTGTCGGGTGTACAGATGATGACCTGCTCCACCCGGGGGTCGGCGGCCGCCATGACCGCGCCTGCCGCCATACCATCATCGGCTTCGTGGGTGACCTGAGGCCACACCGTGAAGCCGGCAAGCTCAAGCAGCTCCTCCATTTCAAGGAATTGCCCCAGGATGTCGAGATCAACACCGCTGCCGTCCTTGTAGCCGTCGTAGAGATCATTGCGGAACGACTTGATCACCTGATCGGTGGCGATCCCAATATGGGTCGCTCCACCGGCAACCAGATCGAGCACCGTGTTGAGCACGCCCCGCTGGGCCCCGTGCCGGAGATCCTTGTTGGCCGGCGAGTAGTGGTACCGAAATAGCTCGTAGGTGCCGTCGACGAGGTGCACCTTCATCGGGCGAACCGGGGGGTCAGAGAACGCATCTCGGGAGCCTCGCACAAGGGCGTGCGCGACGCGGCATGATGCTCCCAATGTCCGTGCCCCCAACCGACCTGCCTGTCGAAGAGGTGATTGACGCCGTGCGCGGCGCGCTCGCCAACCAAGGACATGCGGTGCTTCAGGCTGAGCCAGGAGCCGGCAAAACGACCGTTGTTCCGCTTCGTCTCCTCGATGAACCCTGGCTGGCCGGTCGAAAGATCGTGCTGCTCGAGCCGCGCCGTGTGGCGGCCCGCGCCGCCGCCCGCCGAATGGCCTCGATGCTGAACGAGTCGCCCGGCGACACCGTGGGTTGGGTGACCCGCGACGACCGCCGCATCGGCCCCAGCACCCGTATCGAAGTTGTCACTGAGGGCGTGCTCACCGCTCGCCTCGTCAACGACCCCATGCTCGCCGACACCGCGTTGATCATCTTCGACGAATTTCACGAACGCTCCCTTCCGGGTGACACCGGTCTTGCGCTGGCGCTCCATTCTCGACGCCATTACGGGCTTACCGCCCGGCTACTCGTGATGTCGGCCACGATCGAGGGTGAGGTAGTCGCCGAACTGCTGGGCGATGGCGAGCCCGCGCCCGTAATTTCCTCCGCCGGCCGGACCTATCCGATCGAGGTGAAGTGGCGGCCGAAGAAGCGGCGAGACCCACTCGTGCCCGCCGTTATTCGCTCCGTGAACGAAGCGCTGCGCGGTCTTGACGATGTGCTGGTCTTCCTGCCTGGCGTGGGCGAGATTCGATCGACCGAACGCGCGCTCACGGCTGAGCTCGGCTCCGACGGTCCGGCCGTGATGCCACTCCATGGTTCGCTTCCCGCCGCTGAACAAGACGCCGCTCTCGTGCCACGGGCAATGCGGCGAGTGGTGCTCGCCACCGATCTCGCCGAGACCAGCCTCACGGTCGAAGGAATCGGGTCAGTGGTCGACGCCGGCCTCGCCCGGGTGCCCCGCCACGACCTCCGCACCGGCATGACCGCGCTCCATACCGTCAACACCTCTCGCGCCTCCGCCGAACAGCGGGCGGGCCGCGCTGGCCGTACCGGTCCGGGTGTTGCCATACGGCTCTGGTCGAAAGTCGAACACGGCAGTCGGGCACCGTTCCTTCCACCCTCGATCGCCGAGGTCGAGCTCTCTGATCTCGTCCTCGATCTGGCCCAGCGGGGAATCACTGACCCGGCGACCGTGCCGTTCCTGGATCAGCCCCCGGCCGAGCATTGGGCCGACGGCGTTGCGCTGCTCCGCCGCCTCGGCGCGCTCGACGAACACGGCACGCCGACCGAACGAGGACTCTGGATGGCGCGGGTGCCAGCCCATCCCCGATTGGCCCGCATGGTGGTGGAATCTCGCCACCCATGGCTCGCCTGTCTCCTCACCGCGCTGCTCGAGGACCGCGATGTCCTTCGTGGTCGCCCCACTGAGCTTCCGGCTGATCTCGAAGAACGACTCATGCTCGTCCTCGACCGCGATCGTCATCACGACGCGATGGACGGCCGGGCGGTGCGCCAGGTGCGCGAACGGGCAGAAGACCTAGCCCGTCGGCAAGGCATCGGGTCGACCGATGTCGACCCGGCCGACATGGGCGAGATTCTGGCGCTCGGGTTCCCGGACCGAGTCGGGCGGGCCAAGCGCGGTATCCGCGGCCGGTTCGCGCTCGCCGACGGCCGGTCCGCCAAGCTCCCCCGAAGCGACGGTCTCGCCAACGCGCTCGGTCTTGTTGCGGTCGATCTCGGCGGACGCCCGAAGGACCCCACGATCAATCGGGCCGCGCGGCTCGAAGCGACAATCGACCATCTCGTCTACGCCACGCCGGATCTCGACGCCACGCTCGCCGACATCCGGTCCGGCTGGGGCATCGAACCAACCAACGGCGGTCGCCACGACGGGCTGGGTTCGCGCAACGCGCTGCTGTCGCTCGGCGGCTCCACCTATCTCGAAGTAGTCGGCCCCGACGCCGAACAGGGCGACCCCCCCGGGCCACGCCCGTTTGGAATCGACGAGCTCGACGAACCGGCGCTTGTCACTTGGGCCGCCGGCGTTCCCAGTATCGACACGTGGATCGACTGGGCGCGGGCCCGAGGTGTCGATCCCGGCGACGCGTTCGAGATGCAGCGCACCACGCCCGGTGGTGAGGTTCTCCGCTGGCGACTGACTATGCCCCCGTTTGACGGCGACGGCGTGCTGCCATTTCTCATCGAGTGGCCCGGGGTGACCCCGGCCGCCACTGCCGCCAACGGCTGCAGCCTGATGTCGCTTGAACTCCAGCACCCGGACCTGGCGATCGGCAGCCGGCTCGGCGAATACGCGGTGCCCGTGGAAGTGGCCAAGGGCGAGCGCCTTATTCGCGCCACGATCTTCACGCCGACGGGCGTGGTCGCACTCGAAAGCCGGCCGCAGTAGCGGCCACGCTTCCCCTACTCCTGCACCAGCTCGATCAGAGTGCCGAAGTTGCCCTTCGGATGCACAAAGGCGACGGTGGTGCCACGAGAACCGGGGCGCGGGGCCTGATCGATCGGTGTCGCTCCCGCCGCAACCATCTGGGCGAGAGCGTCGGCACAGTTGTCGACCCGATAACCAACATGGTGGAGCCCTTCACCTCGCTTGGCGAGATATTTCGCGATCGGCGAGTCGTCACGGGTGGCCGCAGTGAGCTGGATGTAGCTGTCGGCAACCTTGATGAGCGCCTCTTCCACGCCGTCTGAATCAACGATCTCTCGATGATGGACCTCGGCTCCAAACGCCTCGCCGTAGTAGGCGATCGCGGCTTCGAGGTCGTTGACGGCAATAGCGATGTGGTCAATTTCGGTGAGCTGCACGAACCGATCGTACGGCCCCGTGCGGTGGGCAACCAACGGCGGCGCGGCGCCCCCTGCGCGCGACTGGCACCACCGCCGCCCTACGTGGCGGAATACTCAACACTCTGGACCTAACGCCAGAAGACCTCGAACGCGCAGAGTTCGGCAAAACCGCCGGCGGATTTGACCCCGACACGGTGCGCGAGATGTTGCGCAAGGCAGCCGAACGTATTCGTTCTCTCGAGCGCGATGGCGTGAAGAGTGTTTCCGAATCGGTGAGCGCTGTGCTCGAGCAGGCCGTGAAGTCCGGCGAAGAACTGGTGTCGGCCGCCGCCGAGCGAGACGTCCATGATCGGCTGTCCGCCGCGATGACCGACATGCAGGCGTCAGTTTCTCGGGTCGGAGTGAGTCAGGCGGAAGAACTCGCGCTGACCGTTGAGGACCCTTCCGACGACGTGACATGGGCTGACGCTTCCGCGGACGAAGTCGCTGACCAACGCAAATCGGCCTAGTCACCGCCGACAATCAAACTGTCGACAAAAGAACCGCTCGGCCACCACGACACACCGTCGTAGACTCTTCGCGCCCGCGACCCCCGATTTCGACCCCCGATTTATGATACGACGAAAAGATGACAAAAAGATGACAAAAAGAAATCTTTTAATAGAGCTTGTCATCTTTTCGTCAATATCGTATTGTAATCGCAACACGGAGACGGACTGGATATTCAACCATCCTTCCCCCCGAATCCGTGCGCTTCGAGGTGTCGTCTCCGATCTGCTGGCCAATCCATACCGCCCGCGCCCGGCAGGCCTGAGACGGCGCCTCGATCCGTTTTGCGACAGAATTGTTATGACTGGTTGCTGTCGGCGCCTGCGGGAGATGCGGTGCCGGCACTCAGGACTCGGCGTCCCTCGAGAGCGCGACCGAGTGTGAGCTCATCGGCGTATTCGAGATCGCCGCCCACCGGGAGCCCACTGGCGATTCGAGTGACCCGCACGCCCATGGGCTTCAGATACTTCACGAGCAGCGCCGCCGTGGCCTCACCCTCGAGATTTGGGTTAGTCGCCACGATAATCTCATCGATGTCTTCGGAACCAACCCGTGTCATCAACTCCTTCACTCGGAGTTGCTCGACACCCACTCCGTCGATCGGGCTGAACGCTCCCTGCAGCACGTGGTAACGACCGCGAAACTCTTGGGTCCGCTCGATCGCCACGATGTCCTGGCTGTCTTCGACCACACACAGCAGCCTTTCCTCTCGCCGAGGATCGCGACAGATCGCACACTCCTCACCGCCCTCGGAAAGGTTGAAGCAGCGATCACAGAACGACACCCGTTCCTTCGCTTCTTGGATGGCCTTCGAAAGGCGTAGTGCCTCTTCAGGCGGAGCCTTCAAGAGGTAGAAGGCAACCCGCTGCGCCGACTTCGGACCGATGCCCGGGAGCCGACCGAGCTGATCGATCAACTCTTGAACGGTGGCCGAATAGCTCACTGATCCCCGCCGTCGAGCATGTCGCCCAGCCCGCCGAGATCGAGTCCGCCGAGATCCATCCCGCCCATCGCACCCTCTTGGCCCGCCTGAAGCTGCACCGACGCGTCGCGCAGCGCGGCCAGAATGAGGTCCTCAAGCAGCTGCGGGTCATCGGGGTCGATCGCCGAGGGCTGGATCGATACCGAGTGGAAGTTGAAGTGGCCGTCGACTTCGATCTTTACAAGCCCGCCGCTCGCCTGCCCTTCGACCACGCGTGCCGCGACCTCCTGAGCGTTGGCCATCATCTGCTGCGCAGACTCGAGCAGACCGCCCAGATCAGGCATACCGTCGCCGAATGGGTTGCTCGGGTTGTCGCTCATTGTTCTGGCTCCTCGGGAATGTGGAGTTCGGCCCCGGGGAATGCCTCGGTGACCTTCTCGATGATCTGTTCGGTGTGGGCCGGCGCGTCAATCAGGTCTTCAAGATCGATCGACTCACGCTCAGCCACCTCAGATGACGGAGCCGGATCGGGGACGGCCGCGATTGGCGGCGCAACGTCTTCGACCGGTGGTCCGTCGTAGGGCGGTGGTTCGCTGGCCAGCATGGCCGCGGACGCAGGTTCGGGCGGGTCGGGGACGGCGGCGAGCGGCGGCATCTCTGATGGGCCGGACCCGCCGAGTTCGTCGACGAGGGAGCGCCACAGGCGGCCGAGCTCATCGGGGGTACGGGGGCCGTTCGCAGGGCCGAGCAGTTCATTGGCCCGGGCGATCACGAGGTCCTTGCCGATCCCGAGGTGTTCATCGGCGAGCTGTACGACCTCCTTTGGCGAGGCGGGCTGCAACGCAAGGAGTTCGGCTTCGATGTCGTCGCCCGAGTCATCGACGGGGACGGAGCTCACCGGCGACAGGATCGGAGCCACTGTGAGTGGAGCCGGAGGTGGCGCGGGTTGATCGGCGTCGGTGACCGATTCGATCGGCGGCGCCGGGCGGCCGGTCTTCTCGGCCAGCATCGCTCGAGCGGCCGCGGCCGGGCCAGTGACCTTCGGGCCCGTGTCGACCGGAGCGACAGGCTCGACAATCGTAAGAGGCGGCGGCAAAGTATGGCCGCCTGTTGACACCGGCGGCGCGGGAGCCAACTCTGCAGCCGGCGGGAGTGCGGGCTCGGCGGCGGCGACAGCCGCGGCCGGCATCTCCGCTGGCGGGGCGGGGGCCGGAGCCACCCGGGCGGGTGCGGGAGCGCCGCCGGCAAGCTGACGTTCGAGTTGATCGACCCGTTCGATCACTGAGTCCAAGGACCGATCGGCGTCGGCCCGGCACAGACGAACGAGCGCGACTTCGAGGTCAACGCGCGGGTCGGGGGCCTGCCTCATGTCGACCAGCGCGGTGCCTAAGACTTCGAGCGCTCGGGTGAGCGCGGCCGGCGACATTCGGCTGGAAATCTCTTCGGCCCGGAGTGCTTCGCTAGGAGTGAGGCGCGGCGAAGCCGACCCCATCGATGTGAGGAACGCATCCCGCAACCCGGCGAGAACTCCTTCACCAATCGTGCGCGGATCTTTGCCGCGGCCGAGCGCATCGCCCACCGACGCCAACGCAATCGCGGCGTCTCGATCGGCGAGCGACGAAAGCAAGAGGTCGGTCGACTCGTCGATTTCGACGACGCCACCCGCCGCGACCACTCTGTCGAGCGCGCTGAGCGTGTCTCGTACCGAGCCACCACCCACCGACACCACATGTTCGACCGCGGCTTCATCCACGTCGAGGCCGGCATCGTCGCTGACCCAACGAACATGGTCGGCCATCTCGTCGGCGCCGAGCAGGCCCAGCTCGAAGACCTGACAGCGACTCCGGATAGTCTGCACCACCTTGTGCGGCTCGGTAGTGGCCAGCACCCAGATCACATGGTCGGGCGGCTCCTCGAGCGTCTTCAGCAACGCATTCTCGGCGCCACGAGTGAGCATGTGGACCTCATCGAGGATGTAGACCTTCGCGTTGCCCGGGTTGCCCAGACTGACCTTGGCCAGCAGATCGCGCATGTCTTCAACGCCGTTATTCGACGCCGCATCGAGCTCGTGAAGGTCGAACGAACGACCTTCTTCGATCGACACACACGACTCACACTCGCCGCATGGTTCAGAGTCATCGCCGAGATTCAGGCAGTTCAGCGCTTTTGCCAGCACCCGAGCCGACGTGGTCTTTCCCGTGCCTCTGGGGCCATGGAACATGTAGGCGTGGCCGACTTCGCCCTTTGCTACCGCGTTCTTGAGCGCCGAAACAATGTGTTGTTGGCCGCGAATCTCGGAGAATTTCTGCGGGCGATAACGACGGTAGAGCGACTGATAAGCCATGACAGCTTCGACTCTAGACCCGGACGCGACAACGCCCGTTCCCAGGAGTGACGGCCAGGTGATCTGCGGCACACAAGCGGGTCCGCTGAGAGCTGCTGCCTTCCGGCCCTGACTCGATTCACAGGCGCCCGTTGCACAGGACCCGACCGCCACACCCGGGAACGGGCGTTGCAGGAATCACGCTACCCTTCTCCACCGAGTCCCGCACCGCGGGACTTTCCCGGAGGGTTGCCAGAGCGGCCGAATGGGCACGCTTGGAAAGCGTGTGAGGTGCAAGCCTCCATGGGTTCAAATCCCATACCCTCCGCCGAAAAACCGCCGTCTTCCGGGTAGCCCCCCCCCCGGTAGGCGGCGGTTCCGCGTCTGACCAGCGGCGATCGATCGATTAGCCCTCGTTCGAACCCCACCTCGTCACGCCGAACGAGACGACTGCGAGAAGCCCGGCGGGGTTCACCCACATCGGGTTGGTGCGATCCGTGTCCAACCGCCCAGCCGTCTTCGAGCTCGTTTCGTAGGGTGGCGACATGCCATCGGGACCCAAGGAAAGCCCGCGATGAGCGGGCTCGGCGCTTCCCCGCAGGAACCGACTGCCGCGCTTGTCAGTGCCGTGGAATCCGCGCTTGGTGAGCGCTCGGTGACTTGGCGAAAGCCCCACACTGGCTTGACCGCCGCACAGCGCTTCACCGTGGGTTTCGAATCGGGTACCTCTGCGTTCGTGAAGGCCGCCGTGGAGCCTGACACGGCGCACTGGCTCCGTGCCGACCATCTGATGATGACGACCGTAGACCCAGACCTGGTTCCCGATGTGCTCGCTTGGACCGAGGCCGATGGCCACCCGGTGCTGGTTCTTGAGGATCTCGGCGACGCGTACTGGCCTGCGGATCACTTCCGACACAATGATGACGACGCCGGTCCGGTTCGGTGGGAGCAGGGGCAGATCCAGTACCTGTTCGACGCGCTCAAACGGGTCGCCGCGCAGCCTGTCCCTCTCGGCTTGCCCGGCATGGCCGATTTGAAATCGCAGCACTGGTCGGCGCTTGCGGAGAATCCCACCTCATTCCTGGCGCTCGACCTCTGCAGCCCCCAATGGTTCGAGATGTCGGCCGCGCGGCTGGCCGACGCAGAAGCTGCTCTCGACCTCGGTGGGAACGCGCTCGTTCACAACGATGTGCGAAGCGACAACGTCTGCTTCCGTGGTGATCGAGTGCTTCCGTGGTGATCGAGCAATTTTCGTCGACTGGAGCAACGCCCGAAGGGGAAACCCCGGGTTCGATCTCGCGTCTCGGGGGATCCGTAGAAATCCGTTTCGCCTGTTGTGGTGCGGATGTTGGTGGGGTTGTTGATCACACCGATTGGGCGACCTGGTCACACGGTGGAGTGGCGCTACGTTGTTGAGGGGGCATCCAACTGAGTTGCTTTGGGATTCGCTAAGACAAGTGGGTGGGTAATTCGAAACGTTTCAAATTCCTGGCGCTTTGTTTTGCGTTGTTGTGTCATGGGCTTGCGGTGTCGGCACCGGCTTCTGCGGAGGTGTTCGACACGATCACGACGCCTGGTGATGGTTGGGACGTGACGTTTCATCCAACGAATCAGAACTACGCGTTCTTCGCGCATCACCGAAGCAACGTTTTGGGATGCTTTTACCGGATCGATCCTGATGGGGCTGGTTCGATTGAACAGGGCGATGGCTGCTTCAATGGCGGCTACACCTTGTCTATCAACGGCTGGGTTGGGCAGAAGTCGTCGGTGTGGGTGACCTCGGACGGAAACACCGCTTACATCCCTCTCAACGCCTCTCCGTTTGTTATTGCGAAGGTGGACATTAGCGACGCGAATCCAAACAACTGGGCCCTCGCTGGGACCGTGAATTGGCCCGTCGCGGTCGTGCAGTTCCACTCGAACTCGGTCATGGTCGATGACGTGCTGTACGCGCTGTCCTCGACCGGGTGGCTTACGTTGGACACAGATACCGATACGGCAGGCTCGGTTGCGTTCAGCAGCAACGGGCCAGACGCGTATTCGAGCATCCATGAAGCAGACGGCAAGCTCTGGGCCGTTTCAATCGACTATTACCTGCAATGCTACGACCCGGCTGATGGTGCGCTTTGTGATCACAACGGCTGGATCAACGGCCAGAGCACCGATCAGTTCCCGGCTACAGGGCATGTTCGAGAAGTGGTGGTTGAGTACCGCAACACCGACGGTAGCTTCGGCGGCTTCTGCATCGAATACGGATCGGAAAATTACGCCTGCCTCAACGCTGACGGCTCGCTCGACGCAACGATGGTCAACCCGTTCGAGCAGATGCAGAATGCGTTGGGCCTTCAATCCTGG
>Ga0114997_10000592_pt1 | contig 29898 bp, 26 predicted proteins | sample ArcticOcean_MG_C_2_FD_87045 | JGI IMG/M metagenome (GOLD analysis project Ga0114997, IMG submission 87045) | Marine microbial communities from western Arctic Ocean - ArcticOcean_MG_CB4_136 | ecosystem: Environmental > Aquatic > Marine > Oceanic | place: Arctic Ocean: Canada Basin | collected... | reverse complement strand
CAACTAATTCATTTAGCGTATTTATTGTAATATGTTTACCTTTGTGCACATAGGTTCTTAATTTATTTATAATATCTTTATTTTCAAGAAAACCTTGAAATGTTTTAAATTTTTCTAAACTTTTTAGATGTTTTTTTTTCATAAGAAAAAAGCCAATGTTAAAAAACAAACCTAAGTCAGGTTTTTCTTTAAATGTGAGAACTTTTCCATTCGATTGAATTTTCAGTAGACCATATTGAGACTTATAATTATATGCAGATAAAACTATTTTTTCTTTATTTTTTAAAAAAAAATCAATTAGTTTATCAAGATTAATATCAACCAAAGTATCACCATAACATACCATGATATATTCATTTAAATATTTTTTACATTTTGTAATTCTTTTAATTATGTCCGTATTTTTACCTGTGAAGATAAGATTAATTTTTTTATTATATCCTCTTTTTTTTGAAAAAAATTTTTTAAAGGCATTATGTTTAAAACCAGTTGAAATTAAAATATTTTTTAGATCATAGTAGTTCAGATGGTCAATTATATATGACAAAATTTCTTTATTCTTAATTTTGATTAAAGGTTTGGGGGTTTTTTTAGTTAATGGATAAAGTCTTTTACCGCTTCCACCACATAATATAATTGTTGATAAATTATTTTTAAAATCTTTATGCATAAAATTTATTTTAAAAATTTAAGTTTCAAATTAAAAAAGTTTTTTAATCCAAGTTTCAGGGGTTAATGAAGTCTCTATCTCTATTGGATAATTGTACTTGAACTCTTTTGGTCCATGTTGCTGTATATATTGAATCATCGAATCCATTGAATCACTCAGAGATATTGTTGTTTTATAATTCAATAATTTTCTTGCCTTATCAGATGAGCACATGGCTTCAAAAACTTCATTTGGTCTTTCTTTTTTATATTGTGGTAGTTCGTTGAATTTTAATTTATTTGAAATAGTTTCAAATAACTCATTTATTGTTATGAATTCTTCATCTGGACCTATATTAATAATCTCACCTTTAATATTTTTATCAAACATAAGCCTGTCTAAACATGACAGACAATCATTAATATCAGAAAAGCATCTTTTTTGTTCACCACTTCCATATATAATTGGTCTTCTTTTTTGTAAAATTAAATTTATCATTATGGATGCAACATTTCTAAATGGGTCATCATATTTTTGTCTTGGTCCAATAATATTATGAGGTACAGCAACATTGTACTCAAACCCGTACGTTTTAGATAAAATTTTTAAAATATCTTCAGCAGCTAGTTTTGTTACTCCATAAGGATCAACTGGATTTGGAACGTCTGATTCCCTGTAAGGAATTGGTATAGCTCCATATCTAGCCATAGATGAACAAAAAACGATTCTTTTAACATTATTTTTTATAGCTGCGGTAAAAGTTGCTACAGAACCCATCATATTATTTCTAACTATCAGTGTGGGCGAAACAGATGACAAGCCTTCGTGTGCATACGAAGCAGCATGACATAGTACATCTACACCCTTCATTGCTTTTGTCATTTCTTCTAAATTTTCACAATCAATATTAAAAAACTCTATATCTAAATCCTTAAAGTTTTCTTTTTCACCACCAACTAAGTTATCACAGCCAGAAACTTGATAATTTTTTTTTAAACACCATTCTGCTAGATTAGATCCTAAAAACCCTGCAACACCTGTTATAAATATCTTCATTGATCTATTTGTTTACAAGATTTTAAAATTTAAACAAATTAATTCTTTATTATTTCTTTATAAATTTAACTAAAATTATTAAAAATTGAAATAATATATTTTAATTTAAGTAAATTATGTAAAGATAGTTTAATGCAATTATTTAAAAAAATAAATTACAGATATTTTTATTTGATAATTTTTTTTATTATATCAATTTTAATATCCGCATTAGTTCTGATTATTGAGAGAAAAATATTAGGATTTGGACCTCTTTATCATCCAGACTCAGAGCATTATATGAGTTTCCAAAGTACGTATTCCTATTTAAGCCTAAAATATTCAATTGCTGAAAATTTTAAGAATTATCTATACAGTTTTTCCCAAGGATCTTTGTATTATTCAATTGTTCATTTATTTTATGAGTTAAAACAAATTATAAATATCTCTACCCCCTATAGAAATCTTATAAAGCTGAATATTTTATTTTATGCATTAACAAACCTTTTAATTTTAAATTGTTTAATTAAAAAATTTCATAGAGAAAAAAAAATTGATTATAAAACACTCATCATTGTTTTATTTTTTTGTTTTTTACCCTACAAACTTCATTTGAGCGTACATGTTTTAAAAGAAACTCTAATTTTCTTTTTTCTATCAATTTATATTTTGTATCCAAATAAATTTACATTTATTATCTCTTTTATATTTGGAACTCCACTTAGGGTATCATTTGGTTTTTATTATTTAGCATTTGTAGATTTTAATAAAGATTTTTTTAAAAAATACTATCCAGTATTATGTTTAACAATTATAGGTGTTGTAATTTGGTACTATAAAAATGTTTATCGTCTTTATGGTTTTTCAGATATTTTAGTATTTTTAGAAAGTCGGAATCTTGCAAACATGGGGGGGAGAGGTTTTAATCTGGTACCAAATTTTTCTGAATATGGTTATTATGGCTTCATATTGAGAATAATCACATGGCCAATTATTTTTTTAACTGGAAGTTTTATGTTCTTTTCAAAAACTATTTATCTTTATGTGATAGGCTTTGAAATAATTATTTTACAATTACTTTATTATTATAAAAATAAAAAATTCATTTTAAGTTTAGGATTAATTTTATTTCTTTGCTTAGTTGCGATGTATGTAAATTCATTTACGGCCTATATACGATATTGTTATTTAGCAATAAACCTTTATTTCTTGAAAATAATATTAAATAAATAATGATTTTTAAACTTTTTTACCTATAAGATGTTATATCGTTAATAAAAATATACCCATGGAAGATAAAAAACTTAATATATTTGATTTTATAAAATTAATTTTAAATAATAAATTGAAATTGTTAATAACTATAATTTTATTTTTAATCATAGGTTTAATTTTTTCAAACTTTGTAAAACCAACCTATAAAGGTAAGATAATAATTCACCCACTTTCACTAGTTGAATTTGAAAATATTTATATAAGTGAAAATAAGATTTTTGATGATGGAAGAAAGGGTGCGGGTACGGATGAAATAGCATTAAAACAACTTAGCCCATTAACACTATTTTATAGTTTTCTAAATGCATTAAAAAAAGAAAAAAATAATCTTGAAGTAAAAAATTTTGAAATTCAATGGAATTTTTTGGGTGGTCAACATGAAATTTTTTTAATTGGAAAATCTAAAGATTATAAAAATATTTTAAATAATTTTACTGAAATGCTTAAAAACTCAAACACTCTTGTTTTAGAAGAGCTAATCATTAATTTAGAAAAAGAAATAAAACTACTAAATATAGTAAATGAAGAAATTGATACAGATAACCAATACATAACTTTAAGAAAAATTATTTTAAAAAAAAATCTAAATTATTTATCTGAGTTGAGACCCAGCATTATTAATTATGAAATTGAAGATACAAAAATGATTAGCACTTTACCTGAAAATCATACAATATTAATTATATCTATAATATTAGGAATTTTTTTTGGAATTATCTATATTTTGTACGTAGCTTATTTTAATGGACAAAAAAGATAATTACTTATATTAGATCCAAAACTTTTATATTTCACAAATGGACAAAATAATTATAATTGGTGGAGCAGGATATATTGGATGTGTACTAACTGATTTGCTTTTAAAACATAACTATAAAGTTGTTTGTATAGACTCTCTTAAATTTGGTTCTAATTCTATAAAAAGTTTTATAAAAAAAAAAAATTATAAATTTTATAAAATAAACACTTCTAATTCAAAAAAAGTTGGTGAATTATCACTAGGCTCTAAGGCTGTTGTTGATTTGTCTGGTATAGTTGGCGACCCTGCATGCAGTATAAATAGAAAAAATACATATTACAGCAATTATTATAATACAAAAAAAATTGTAGACGTTTTAAGAGATAAAAATATAGAAAAATTTATATATGCAAGTTCATGCAGTGTATATGGTAGTTCAAAAGGCAAAAAATTAATAAGAGAAACTAGTCAAGTCAAGCCCATATCTCTTTATGCTGAACTTAAAATAAAATGTGAAAATTATATATTAAAAAAATCAGATAATAAATTTAGTCCAACCATTTTAAGATTGGCAACAGTGTTCGGTTACTCTCCAAGACAAAGATTTGATCTAGTTGTAAATTTATTTACATTATTTAAATATTTAAAAAGAAGAATACAAGTTTTTGGAGGCGAACAATACAGACCGAATGTCCATGTTTATGATGTTGCTAGAGCAATAATGAAATGCATAAAAAAAAACCAAAAAATTACTCATAAGCAAATATTCAATGTAGGATCTAATAAATTAAACCATAAAATAAAAGATATTGCTAAAATTATTGGAAAGAAAAATGAAATTGAAATTAAAAAAACCCTCACTGATGACAGAAATTATCACATAGAATTTTCAAAAATTAAAAAAATACTTAATTTTGATACCACCTATGATATTTTAAGAGGTTCGAAAGATTTATTTAATAAAATTTCGAAAGAAAAGATTTTAACCAAAAATTTAAAAAGATATAATAATTTTAAAGTTGAATCGAAAAAATATGCAAAAGAAATCAAATATAAAGCTGTTATAAAATGAAAATATTAATTACTGGTGCTGATGGCTATATGGGTTGGCCTCTATTTCTTAAATTAATTTATGAAAATCCAAATTTTAAAATAATTGGAATAGATAATTTTTTGAGAAGAAGATTGGTTAATAAGTATTCAAAGAAAGAATTTAAGAAAATTTATTCGATGAAAGAGAGAATTAAAGAACTAAAGAGCTTCAAAAAGAAAAATTTTGAATTTCATAACATTGATATTTTGGATAAAAAGAAAACATATAATTTGATAAAAAAATTCAAACCTGATGTCATATTTCATTTAGCATCACAACCCTCTGCACCATTTGCAAATAAAAATCTTGAAAATTCAATATTTACATCAAAAAATAATAATCTTGGGACACTTAACTTGTTATGGTGTTTAAAAGAATTAAACTTAAACAAAACATTATTTGTTGAAACAACTACAACTGGCACATATGGATCTCCTAATCTTAAAATACCAGAAGGTGAAATTAATTACAAAAATAATAAAATTTTGTTTCCAGGAATGGGACATTCTTGGTACCATATAACTAAAAGCAATGACATTAATTATCTTTGGTTGGCAAATAAACTGTGGGGCCTACCAATTGTAGATTTTCGAACAGCCATAACACTAGGGTCAAGAACAAAATATACAAACCTATCAGATAAGTTTGTCACAAGGTTTGATTATGATTTTTACTTTGGAGTAGTAGTCAATAGATTTATTATGAAGGCAATAAAAAAACAATTTTTACCAATATATGGAAAGGGTGAGCAAAAAAAACCTTTTATTGATTTAGAGGATGCGGTTGACTCTCTTTACAATGTTTTAAAATTTAAAAATAAAAATAAGTTTCATATATTCAATCAATACTCGGAAACACTTTCCATTGTACAAATATCAAATTTAATTAAAAAAGTTGCAAAAAAATTTAAAATAGAAGTTAACATTAAGAATGTAAAAAATCCAAGAACTGAAAATGAAACACACAAAATGACAATGATGAACTCTAAATTTCTAAAAATATTAAAGAGAAAACCAAGGTCAATATTGAAAAGTATAGAATTAACTTTTCAAGATTTAATTTAAATTTTTTTTGCTATCTTATTTATAGAAAAAAATAATAAAAAATATACAAGATATAAGAATAATGAATAATATCTTGTTAACTCAAAATTATCTGCAAAAAAAATTGAAGGCATCACAAGAATAACATAAACAAAATTAATAATTAGTGATGTTGAAACGTGTGGATCTAGCTTAATCTTTTTAGACAATATGATGAATAAAAGAGAGTGTAGATGGTTAAAATCTGCAATCATTACATCCTCTTTTTTAATTATTCTCCGCAAAAACGAAATTAAAACCTCAGAACCTAAATAAAAAGTCAAAATTATATAAAAAAAAGGTGAAATATATATTTCAAGATGCATAATTTCTAAAATAAATATACCTAAAATAAATCCAGATAAATATGCTCCACCATCTCCAAAAAAGATTCTATTTTTGAGGTTAAAATACAAGAATACAGCAAAAGAAACAATTGTTGATAATATGAGAATATCAAATCTTAATCTATTGTGAGAAAAAATTAATAAGATTAAAATTAGCAAGCATATATAGTGTAAAGCTAAATTTCCATTTATACCATCTATAAAATTTGAGCCATTTATTAATATTAAAAAACAAATTGTTGTGACTAAAAATTGAAGATTGTAATTAAACATTAAATTATCTATTAAACTTAATCCTGTAGTTTTTATTTTTAAATCAGATAAATAAAAAAATAAAAAACAAAAAACAAATAAAATAATAAACCTAATCAGAGGTTTTAACTTTACCCCATAATCATCAATTATACCGATTGAAAATATTAGAATTATAATTGGAAGCAAATAAAGAAAATTTTCATCATGATAAAAATAATTATAAAAAATACTTGAAACAATTGAAAAAAAAAGTACTAAACCACCAGATCTTGGAATTAATTTTTTGTGAATTGCTTGTTTTTTATCAATGTCACTATCTATAAATATATTTCTTTTAGACAAATAATTTGTCATAATAAATATCAAAAAAAATATAGAGATTAAAAAAATAATGTCTAACATTGATTATTTAAAGAATGTTTTTTTTAAGGATTTACTTATGCTAATTGGTGGGGGTATATTTTTCATTTCATAAAAATTTCTAATTGCATTTTTAGTTTCATCCCAACAATTTTTTTCTGCTTCGCTCCCTGCTCTTTGTTTTCTATCATGTATATAGGACTCTAGTCCTAGCTGATTTCCAAATTGAAAATAAATACGAAGTTTACTTTTATTGCTATCTACTTGATTATTATAAAGCTCTTGAGTATTAAAAACTTCATCTTCTATATCTGACAAAATTGGTGATCCTCTATGATAAATTCTTGAATCAAAAATTACTACATCTCCAATATCAAGTTGCAATCTTTCATAACCTAATATTTTTTTTTCATACTTAAGTTTTAACTTTGAATTCATGGATTTAACTATTCTCATTTTAATTTTCATAAGAATTTTTTTTGAAATAGATTTAAAACTATTTTTTCCATAAATATGGTTTGTTTTCTTTATTACATCTATTTGTCCACCAAATTCAGTATTATTTTGTAAGTAAACCCCCACTTTTCCAAACAGATAATTTTTGTTGTAAATTCTTTCTTTCGAATATTTATATCTATATTCACCAGACGCATCTATATGCCATGTTTGACTTGAAAGTTTAAGTAAAATATTTCTCATGATTTGAAACGGGGGTAGAATATAAATTTCCCCATATTTCTCTTTATCAAATATTGAATAAATTTTTTTAATTAGGTTATCATTTAAGAATAGATCATTTAAAACTTCATTCTTATTATCAAGTTCAAAAATATTTAATATCTTAGGATTATTTTTATTTTTGAAATTATTTTCGAGACTATTTCTTAATTCTTGAATTTTTTTTTTTTCAAAAACATTCTTTATTATTACAACACCATCTTTTTCAAATAAATTTAGAGATTCCATTATATAAATATTTTTTATATTATATTAATTTATATGAAAGATGTTTATAAAAAGAAAAATTCATTATAATTAGGATAATATTCCAATTATTAAAAAAATTCCCATGTGGTACAATTGGCCATAAAAACATAAATAGAGCAATGAGAAGAATTGTTATGGAGTCTTTTTCTTTATCATTTTTTATGAATATTTTAAATAACTTGAAAAATATAAATAAAAATATGAAAAATATAAAAATACCGCCAAAAAATCCTAACTCTGAAAATAATTGAACATAATAGTTATGAGGATGTATTTCACACCTTGCTTTATAATATTTATATTGTTGTTCTTTGCACTTGATTTTAAAATTTTTAGGGCCTACTCCAAAAAAAGGGTTTTCTCTCAACATTAATTTAGCGCTCATATAATGACCATGATGAACTTCAGTAAATATATATATTTCACTCTTATCTTTATTTGTAAATTGTTCTATTGTGTTTTTAAAAATTCTATCTCTAATATTTCCATCTAAAATACTGGTCGAGGTTATTATTATGATAAATAATAAAATAAATTTGATCATCAATCTAAATTTAATCTGATTTAAAAGTATAAATGACAAAATTAGAGCAAATATAAAAAGGAAAAAAGCAGATCTTTCACCACTTAAAAAAATTAAAATTCCAAAAAAACAATTTATTAAAATATAAATTAACTGATTTCTATTATCTTTTAAATTATTGTATAATACAAAAAGTGATAAAAATATAAAGTATGTTTTTAAAAAAAAACTTCCTAAAATATATTCATCCTTGAATATTCCAGACAACCTATGTGAATTAGTTCTTGTATAGCCCAATAAATTATAGCCAGAAAAATATTGTAATAAAGCATCTATACCTATTAATGAAATTGATAAAAAAGTTATTAAAAAAAATAACTTTTTAAATATTTTAAATTGATCAAATAAATACCAAATCAAGACAAAATAAAAAAAAAATCTAAAAAAGAAAATTATTGATTTTTGATCAAAAAAATAATTTTTAAATATTTCTAAATTGATATTATAATCGGGGAAGTTAAAAAAAACGTTTAAGAGTAAATTTTGAATTAACGAATTAGAAAGTATATAAGCATAAAATATTATGAACAAAAAAAATGATGTATTGTAGAAATATTTTTTTCTTAATTTATAAATATCACTAGATAATATAATGCAAGAAATTAATAGAAAAAGCTCTGGCAGAAAAGGTCCCAAAGATAAAGAAAATGGAATTAAACATACAAATATAATTGATATTTTTGATCTAAAATTATCGACTAAAATAAAATTTTTATAAAGATTTTTCATAGAGTTTTACAACTTTTTTCACTATTAAATCTCTATCAAATTTTTTTGAATATTTAATACAATTTTTAGCTATTTGCTCCATTTTTTTTTTATTAGGCAGTTCTTTTTCAATTAGTTTTACCATTCGGTCTTTTAGATGAAGCTTGACCTTAAATCCAGTATGATTATTTATTACTATATCATCACAACCAGGGACCTTATAAGTGAAACAAGGTAATCCACATGAAAAAGCTTCCATAACAACTGTTGGCATTCCCTCAGAATAGCTTGGAAAAAGAAATATATTTGCTTTGTTATAATATTTTTGAAGATAATTCGACTCTTTAATGTGATCAATCATTTTATTATTTTTTATCAAACTATTAATATTAATTCCCTCAGGTGAAAATCTGTCTTCTTTACCAATTATTAAAAGTTTTTTATTTCTAATTTTTAATTTATTAAAGATATAAATTAAGTCTATAATCCCTTTACTTTTAATGAGTCTTCCAACAAAAAGGAATAAAAATTTATTATTTTTTTTATTTAATTTAATTTTTTTATATTTATTTCTATTAATTCCAGAAGCAGGTATTAGAGAGTAAGGATTACCTTTTTTATATAATTTATTATCAATGAAATATTTTAAATTTGATTTATTTGTAAAAATTAAGTGATCACATAATAATAATGAAATTTTATAAAAAAAACTGCTAAAAACAAGTAAAAATTTATTTCCTGAACTTAGCACATAACCCATACCAGTTATCATACAAAAAACTTTACATTTATGGAAAATTTTAATTAAAGGGCAAACTAAGTTTGGAACTATTGTGTAGCTTTGAATTATATCTGGCTTATGTTTTAATGAAATAATAATTAATTTGAATAATAAATTTAGGATATTAAATGGATTAAAAGAGTTAATATTATTTTTTATTTCATAAAATTTAATATTATAATTTTTAAATTTTTTGTAATATTCGTCTTTATTAGCTACCATAATAACTTCATAATTATTTTTAATTAATGAAATAATTATTTCTTTTCTAAAAAACCATAATGAATTTGTTCTATTTGATACTAGTAGTATTCTTTTCATTTAATTAATTTTTTAAAATATCCAAAGATGAAGCCTGATAAGCGTGATAGGTCAATAACTAAACCAATTACTGGACCAAAAATAAATATTGATAAATCTTTTTTAATTTTTAATTTTTTATAATTTTTTTTTGATGGGATTAATATACCACGATAAATAAAATATACAAAAATACCTTCTAAAAATAACCCTTTATATGTCATACAAACAAAAATTAAAAAAAATAAAATATACAACTTGTCTAAATTATATTTTCTAAGACCAACAGTAGTTTGAGAATAAAAAAAAATTTTTTTCGATATTGATACAAGATTATTTCCTGAGTTGTATTTTAAATAATCTGCTGTAGATCTAAAATTATTATTATAAAATAAATTTTTGTTCTTTATAGTTTTTAACCATACTCTATCATAACCAGATCTAAAATTTTCAAAAAAACCATATTTATTAAAAATATCTTTTTTAAAACAACTTAGCGGCATGCAATCTCCATGAGTAAAAATACCATAAGTTTGAGATAATAGTAATTTGTCATAAAATTTTTTTGGTTTAAAAAAATATTTACCCTGCACATAACTAAATTTTTTTGATGAAATTTTATTTTTTACTGAACTTATAAAAAAATTATTAAATGAAAGCCCTACATCGGTGAAACAAACATTGCTATATTTGGCATTTCTAATACCTAAGTTTTTTGAGGCTGATGGGAGTCTTTTTTTACAAGTTAATAATTTGATTTTTTTTTTATCTAAATTATAATTTTGAATAAATAACCTTAATTTTAGTGCAGAATTATCCTTGGAATAACTATCAACAAAAATTATTTCATCAGGACTGGCAGTTTGAGCCATTATATTCTTAAAAGTTTTGCATATATTATTTTCTTCGTTGTAAAATGGAATTACTAGAGATATTTTTTTGTGATTAATCATTAATTATTTTATATTTATTATGAGGTCTTAGATTGTTTGTTAAAATGATCGCAAAAATTAAGTTACCAACATTGGTAAATATAAAACCATAATGTAGTGAAATAAAAATAATTAACAGAATATACAAAAAATTATTTTTGAAATATTTCGTAAAAGCAATTACGATAGTTAATATACAAAATGCTCCGAATAAACCTATTATTTCTATAACACCCAAAATACCGTTATCACCAGAAGTGTTTGAGTCCGATGCGTATAATTGTCCACCAAAAATATTTGAAACCTCATAAAAATTAAAAAATAAATTATTAAATTTTTCCATAAAATATAAATCTTGAAGTGATGATATAATAAACTCTCTTCCCAAGTAGAAATTGTTTATATAAAACATTTTTTCTCGGAATATGTAATAAAAATACTCAATGCTTATTTTTTGTGCAAAGTTTGGATTAATATTTCTAGTAATAAAAAATACTAAAAAAATGAAAACTCCAAAAATTAACAACATTGCATAAGAGCTTAGTTTTCCATGTTCATAATTTAATAAAAAAAAGGTTATAATCATTAGTAAAAATCCAGTGGAACTAAATAATAAAAAAATACTTAAATAGAATAACAATTGTTCTATTTTTTTAAATTTTACGGCATAGACTTTGATTAATATAAGATATGCAAAAAGCATAAATGTGGAAGATATAGACGAATTTCCAGCAAAGCCAGGTGGTCTTTTGTAAAATCCAAAGAATTTAGCTGTGTGTATTTCCTCATGTAATTCTAATTGTGGAAAAAAATTAATAATAACAGCATCCAAAAAAACAAAAATTACACAAGCCATCAAGATTAATTTTAAATACTTAATAAAATTTTTATCAATTGGATAAATTTTAAAAAACATTATAAAAAAAATAAAACTAAAATAATATTTACAATTATTTAATATACTTTCTGGATTTTTTGCTAAAACCATAACTAAAGATAAATATATTGATAATAACAATAAGGAAATAATTTCAAAGTTATCAAATTTTAATTTACCCAAATTAATTAATAAAAAAAAAATTATTAATGACAAATAAACTAAAGATGTATTCATAAAAAATGTTTCTGAAAATACAACACTTGTTAATAATAAAAATGTAAAAATTGAATATGAATTAATGTTTTTCTTTAAAATCATTTCCCTTTAATTTTATTGATTATATTTAACCAATTCCAATATCCATTAATTTTTTGTTTAACAGTTTTGATTGTATCATTTGACCATATATCAATTCTTGGTATAAGAAATTTATTAGTATTATATCTAATTGAGCCAAAGATACTAGATGCACCCTTTTCATACTTAGAAAGTTCAGCCTCTTTAATAACATTATGATTATAGGATCCGTGTGGATAAGATATTGAATTTATATTAACGCCAGTTAAATCCTCTAAAAAATTTTTACTATATTCTAGTTCATTTTTTAGATTACTATTTGATAAATTAGTTAGTTTAGAGTGACTTTTTCCATGAGAACCAATTGTTACATACTTTAAGTTACTTAATTCTTTTAGTTCGGATTTTCCTAAATAAACATTTGAATTTGACTCAATTAAGTCAGTAGCAACAAATAAATGCATGGGTATACCATATGAGTCTAAAAATGGACTCACTGTATCTAAATTGTTTAAATATCCATCATCGAAAGTAATTATTATTTTTCCATTACGTTTGAAACAATTATCAAAATATTCAAATTCATAAATATTGTTTAAAAATATAATTATATCTTTAAATTTTTCTAAATTCATCTGATACAAGTCATCTTTTTTATTATCTTTATCTTCAATAGAATGAAATAACATTATCACATTATCTTTTTCATCTTTTAATTTAATATTGGAATAATCAATTAAATTAGAAAATTTTCTATATATATTAAATTTCATTTTTATTTATCTTTAAATAAATTAGTCTTAATTTTTTTTTTAAATAATCATTTTTTAATAAATGCTTTTTTAATTTTTGAAATAAATAATAGATCCATCCAAAGAAACTATTGATAAACAAATTATCAGACATTTTAACTTTGTAATTACACCATTTTTCTTTATATTTTTCACCACCAACAGTAAAGTCAAAATAATTTGATTCACTCAAATGGTCATCAATTAACCTGTATAACAATAAGTTGCCTGGGGATAAATTTTTAAACTTATAATCATAAACTGGAAAAATATAATAAAAAGTTTTTTCCATCAAAAAACCATAATGAGCCGATACTAAATTGTCATTAATTTTTAAATAATTAAGTTGTAAATCTTTATTATTAACAAATAATTTTATGAATTTTCGATAATTATCTAATTCTAAAAAATTCCAAGAACCTTCTCTAATATATTGTTCAGATTTTTTTTTAATTACAAAATCAATAACTTCTCTTTTTTCCATTTCAGTTTTACACAAGCTATATTGAACTTTATGAAATTTTTTCTCTATTCTTCTAAAATCTTGTTTTATAAATTTAAGTTTTTTTTGATCTAGTATATTTTCTATATTTCCTAAATTGTTGATATTAATTTTGTAAGAAATTTTATCATGGAATTTAAAAAAAAAATCAGAGTCGAATAAAGCGTTTCTTTTTGAATTTAATGACTCAGGTTGATTAAATAAGTGAATAATATCAATTTTATCATTTAAAAGATTTTCTTTTAAAACTATCTTAAAAATATTTTTAAAATCATTCTCAGTATATCCACTGTCACATATTGGTAAATTAAAATCAGAAAAAGGAAAGCCCGTAAACTCTAAAATATTAAAAAATCTCTTTTTTTTAAGATACATTGGCAGAATACAAGTTGACTGTTTTTTTTCATTTTTTTTAACTAAAATTATAAAAAGTTTGTCATTGTTTTTTAAAATTTGTTCTATCCAATTTTTTTGCCAATCAAAAGTTTGAAAAATACTAAATGAGAAAGTGTTTCTTGTCATAACCTTATTCCATTCATACTTGATATCCTCATCAAGGCTTTTAAATATTTTAATTGTAAAACCTTCAATCATATCAATCTATAATCACACAATAAATGGGTTTATATTTTAATTTATTTTTTGTAGTTTTTTTTATTTTTGAAAAAGCTGATGGCCATTTTATTATATTAAAATTATATTTTAACATAATTTTACTTAAATTTTTTTTATTAAAATTTTGTTTATCTAAATAAAATGGTACCTGCCAAGGAACAATATTTTTTTTGATTTCAAAAATTGGAGCAAAGTTATTTTTTACAAGTATTTCACATATCCATTTATATTTTCTTATTCTTTCAATATGACTATAATTTTTCTTTTTTAAGATATTTAAAGAAAATCCATCAATTATTTTATTTTCAAATAATAAAGCTTTTTTTTTTGAGTATAATTTTATTTTCAAAAAATTTTTAAGAAATCTTTTTATCTTTATGATCATCAAATTATTTTTAAATAAAAAAATAATTATTTGATTAAAGTTAATTTTTTTTGTTTTTAATTTAGATAATTCTTTTGTAATTTTTAAATTTCTATTATTTAATTTTAAAATACCGCCACTAGGCATCTTTATTATTTTTCTTGGGGAAGTTACTGATATATCTCCAATATTACCTAATATAAAATTTTGATATTTGCCATCTAAACCATGGCAATAATCCTCTATTAAAAATTTATTTTGTTTTTTTCTAAATAAATCAAATTTATTGATATCATTTGGGAAACCAAAATAATGAACCATCATTATACCCCTTACTTTTGTTGTATTTAAAGTTTCTATATTGTGCCAATCTGGAGTTAAATTTTTTTTTAGATTATAAAATTTATATTTTATATCTAATCTTTCGAATGGAATTAAAGCTTCTTTACAAATAATCTCTGGTAATAATATTATATCTTTTGTTTTTAAATTTAAACACTTAAGACCATAAAATAATGCGACACGTCCTGATGTAAAATAATATTTTATACCCATAATTCAAACCATCTTTTTGAAAATAAAATTTTTACAAATTTTAATGTAAATAATCCTAAACTTACATATTTTTTGTATCTAAAACATATTTTTAATTCAGATAAGATTCTTTTATAATATGGTCTAGATGTTATATTTGATTTTCTTTGAAAATAGGTACCTAAGTTTTTTTCAATTATAAACAAATTGATATATGGTAATAGTTTTAACCATAAATCATAATCTTGTGCATTAGGTAATTTCTTATCAAACTTTCCAAATTTTATTAATAAATCTTTCTTACAAGTAACAGCTGATGTTGAAAAAATATTAGAATTATAACAGTAACTCTTTATATCAAATTTACTATTTTTAAATAATTTCAATTTTTTAGAAATTACACTTTTTTTATTATTATTATTTATAAAATATTCATAATGAGTAATAAAATTTATATTTATATTGTTTCTTATTATCTTTTTAACTTCATAAATTTTTTTAGGCTCCCAAGTATCATCCGAATCTAAGAACGATATCCAATCCCCAGTAGATAGTTGAATACCAATATTTCTCGCTTCACCAGGTCCTTTGTGCTGATTCTGTTTTAATTTTATATTTAATGATTTTTTATGTTGAGTCCATTTATTGATTATCTCAACTGTATTGTCTTTAGATCCATCATCAACTATTATTATTTCTTCTGGTAAAACAGTTTGGCTAACCAAACTTTCTAAAGTTTTTTCTATAAAATTTGCAGAATTATAAGTTGGAATTATTACAGATATTTTTTCAATTTTACCCATTACGCACTCTTAACCATTTATTTAAAACATAAATTGAGAAAATTGACTGAATTCTTTTATCTTTACTAGATTTGATTGAATTAATATCATTAATTAAACACGTTGAATCAATTATTTCGTTTAAATATTTTGATAAATTTTCATTAAAATAATTTATAAGATATAATTTATTTTTATAAATCCAGTTATTACTGGGAGCATTAAACCCTTCTTTTTTTCTTAGCCATATATTAGTTTTTAGACTATTTGAAAAAAGTTTTTTTAATATTTTTTTAGAAGCATTAATATTATTGCCAAATATTTTTTTATCAGGGTTAGAAAATACCATTTCAATTAATCTGTGATCTAAAAATGGTGTTCTAGCCTCCACAGAGGAAGCCATGCTCATTTTATCAGTCAAACTTAATATATTATCAGGTAGGTAATTGGTTAGATCAATTTTTAATCTATCCTCAAAGTATTTAAAATTATAATTATTTTTTTTATGATTGTGAATTATTTCGATTAAATTTTGAAGGAATTTATCTTCATCTATTATAATTTTACTCAAAAGGTTAATATTTACACCTGAAGAACCTAATACAAAATCAATTTCTGAATTAAAAATTTTTAAAAAGTGATTTAAATAATCTTTTTTTAGATAATTTTTAATCTGTAAAAGTGTATTAATATTAATATTTCCAAAAATTTTTGTAAAATAATTTTTTTTAAAATGTCGATGATATCCTCCAAAAATCTCATCCCCACCTGCTCCTGTAATAATAACTTTAGTATTTGTGCTATGAGCTAATTTAGAAAGTTGAAATGTTGAAAAAATTGCAGTGTCTGAAATGGGTTCATCTAAATAGTAAATAATTTCATCTAAATATTTATCTAGATTATTTTCTAAATTTATATTCGTGATATTTTGTTTTAAACCTAATTCTTTTGAAATTTTTGTGGCATATTTTAAATCTAGGTTTTTTTTTTCTTCAAAATTAACTGTAAATGTTTCAAACTTTTTCACATATTTTCCTAATAAGTATGTTAATACCGAACTATCAACACCACCGCTTAAAAAAGAGCCAATTTTAACGTCTGTACGTGATTGAATTTTAATAGTGTCATTTAAAATATTTTCAAATTCCTCATAAAAATTATAATTATTTTTTTTCTTAATATTGCTAATTGACCAATATTCATTAATAGAGAATTGATTGCCTTCTATTTTTATATAAGATCCGGGTGATAGTTTTGAGATATGATTTTTTATTGTTTGCTGTGAAGGTACATAGTTTGTAATAAGATAGGAATAAACAGCATCAACATTATATGATGTTTTAACTCTACTCGAAAGTGAGTCAAGGTTTGACGAAAAAACAAATGTTTTATTATCTTTATAATAGTAAAGAGGCTTAACTCCTATTCTATCTCTATAAATAAGCACTTTATTTTTTTTTTTATCCAAAATTGCAAAAGAAAATATTCCGTTAATTTTATGGATAAAATTTTCTCCATATTCAATGTAATACTTTAATAATACCTCAGTATCTGAATTTGTTTTAAATTTATGACCTTTTTCAATTAGTTCTGTTTTAAGCTCTATAAAATTATAAATCTCACCATTTAGAATTAAGTGGACGTCTCTATCATAATCAGAGATTGGTTGTTCACCGGTATCAAGGTCAATTATGGCTAGTCTCTTCATGGCAATTCCAATATTGTTAGAAATATAATAACCTTCATTGTCTGGACCTCTAAAAGTCATACGATTATTCATTGTCTGAAGCTCTTCTTTTTGAACTTCCTTTTTGTTAAAATTATATATTCCACAGATGCCGCACATTTATTTTAAAACTTTCAGATTTATTTTATTTATAAAATTATTTTCGCTACTATTAATAAAAATTAAACTATTTGTTCTGGCTTTATTACCATAGGTATTGACATAATATGAATTAATTTTTTTAATTTTAATCATTTTATTTGTGCAGTACTCTAATTTTATTAATTTTTTTGTCTCTTTCTCTTTTAAAATAAAATAATTTTTATTTTTTTTTAAAAAAATTATATTAGGATGGAAATGAAAAAAAATTTCTTTTTTGTCATTATTTTTTGTAATTAATTTATCAGTAATAGTTAAATTATTATTGAACAATTTTATTGTCCTTTCCCATAAATTATTACTATTTAAAAATTTAAAACAATTAGATTTTAAATGAATATATTTCTGTTGATAATATTTTTCAATAATTTCATTATCATTTTTTAGATAATCATGGGGTAATTTTTTATTTAAATTCATTAAAGGACCATAGTTATTAATCGCAACTGAATTGTGTGAATTTGAAAGTGCACCATCTATTTTTTTATAATTCAACCTGTTTAAAGAAGTTAAGATTAAGCTGTTCTTATAAAAAAAATTAAAATGAAAATTATCCTCATGCTGATGATTTAAATGCATATTGTTACCTGAATCTTTAAATTTTAAGTACAATGTACAATTTTTGTCTTTTAAAACTTTATATTCACATAATTCTTTCATTTTTTTAGAATCTTTTATTTTTAAAAATTTAGATGTTTTTGGATAATGTGTTTTTATATTGAAAACTTTTTTTTCTAATTCATTAGTGGTTTTATCTGGCGTAAGATCTCCAAATACGACAAGCTTATTATTAAAATTAAAAAAATTTGAAGCTTCTATCATTTTTTTGATTTTAAAAATGATTATATTATTTTCTTTGTATTTTTTATGTTTAATTAGAAATTCAGATGTTTCCAATAATAAATTACTAACTAGTAGCTGATAACTACTGCTAGACTCTCTTAATAGGCCCTTTTTATCAATTAACTTATCAATTGTATTTCTAAATATTTCCAATCCTATATTTTTTAATTTTAAATCATTCAAATAAATTCCTGAAAATAAAAGTGCTTGAGCATTTTTAAGTATATGATTATTAAATCCAACATTAAAATATTCCAGCCTTTGAAGAAGAATCAAGCTATCGAATTTTATAAATTTATCAATTTTTTTGATTTTATACTTTTCACAAAAATTAATAGTATTAACGATACGGTAACTGATATTATAACCTTCCCATATCAAATCAATTCTATCACTTTTTACATTAGTAACTTGAGGTATGTGTTTTTTATACCATTTGTAGATTTTACTTAATTTATCATCTTTATTTTTGATATCTTTATACACCTCAAATCTGTGAAATTTTTCAAAAATTTCAGGGTCACTAACTACTTTTTTTTTATTTAAAGTTTTTCGACTAGATATAAATTTAGTATCTTCAGTTTTGATATAATTTTTGACCAACTTTCTAATTTTATTAGGATAATATTTTTGATTATACCTCCCATAAATTGATTTAGATATTTTTAATAAAATCCAATAAAAAATTAATCTTGGGTTTTGGATTGACCACCAAATAAATCTTTTTTTGATGTTCATTTTTTTATCAAATTTGAATATTTTTCAGCCATAACGCTAGATAAAAAAAAATTTTTATAACGTTTGTGACCCATAATTCCCATTTTATTTCTTTTTTTAATATTCTTTATTAAAAATAATATTTTTTGAGCAAACTTTTTCTTGTCATTCTTATCAACTATATATCCTGTTTCATTGTTATTTATTACTTCAGGCAAACCCCCACAATTTGTTGATACTATCGGTTTTTTGAAAGACATTGCCTCAAGAGCTGAATAGCCAAAAGACTCTAATTCTTGTGATGGTACAAGCAAAATATCTGATTTTGAAATAATTAAATCTATATTAGATGTATGTTTGTTGAGTTTGATTTTATTTTTTAAGACTGGAGGAATCTTATTTAATACATCATTTATTTCTTTAATTGTGCCATCACCATAAATATTGCACTCAAAATTTGTATAATTCTTATTTAATAACATCAGTGATTTAAATAAAAAATCATGACCTTTTCTCTCTTCATAAACTCCCAGCATTAATAAATTTATTATTTTTTTATTATTGTTTTTATTTAATGTGGGACTAATTTCTAATCCGTTATAGATAGTTTTTTTTGGTAAGTTTTTAAAATCTTTTCTTATATCAATACTTTTAGTGCAAGACTTTGATACTGACACAAATCCAGAAATTTTATTTTTTATTTTATAATCAATATATTTTCTAAATAAATCTATTTTTTTTCTTTTTATGGCAAAATTATGAAAATTAAACCATGGTTTTTTTTTAGATAATTTGCTCCATGCAAAAATAGACGCTGTACCAGATTGTCCCCCTGGATATCCACCTTGGATAATAAACATTCTATCAATTTTTATTTTTTTAAAGATGATTGTGAAATAATTTATTCTTTTATTAAAAGTTAAGATATTATTCAAATATTTTATAATTTTATAAAATATTGAATTATTTTTTTTTGTACTATTTATATCTAAAAATTTATAAGTCTTAATTTTTACGTTTTTTATATCTCTAAAATATCTCTTTAAATATTTAAGTCCTGGATGATTATGGTTTGAAAATAATACCAACTCATCATTTTTTGAAGGCCAATTATTTAATAAATTTTTAACAAATGTATCCATACCACCTGCTTTGTTGTTTTCTAAAAAAAATCCAATTTTCATTTTTAAGATTATCTATCTTATTATTTTAAATTTTATAGATTTTATGTTTAAACTTTGGATATTATTAGGCTTAAAAAAAATTTTTAAAAAGATTAAGTTTGTCTTTGCATGTGATGATCCTCGGCAGCTTTTTCTCCGTATTTATAATTAAATCTCTTAGGATCTCTTGCTTTTAACAATAGGTTAGCTTTTTTATTGGCTTCGTTTACAAAGCTTTCAAATTCTTCAGGACCTTTAAATCCATTAACTTTGACCAAAGAAGATCTCAACATCATATCGTCCATTGTTCTTCCGTTCCACCAGAGCTCTTCCTTCATCACTTGTCTGTATACTGGTGTACCTGGAAGAGGGTTTAGTATTGCGAAACCAAAGCTGTCAGCTCCACTATTCATTGCAAAATCTACAGTATTTTGCATTTCTTCATAAGTTTCTCCTGGATAACCTAAAATCCAAAAAGTATGTACTAGCATTCCAGCTTTTTTTGCTCTTTCGATTGCAGGGTAGATTGTTTTTAAATCTAATCTCTTATTAATTAGATCGTCAAGAACTCTTTGGTTTCCACTTTCGCAGGCTAAAGTAATTTGATAACAGCCACTATCTGCCATAGCTTGATACATTTCTCCCTGCGTTTTTAAATGATAGTTAACTTTTGTTCCATTTGGAGTACACCAAGGTAATCCAACTTTTTCTAACTCTTTACATAAAGCATATAAATTTTTTTTATTTACAGTAAGTGTATCATCTAAAAATTGTATTTCTCCAATATTGAAGTTTTTTACATCTTCTTTGATTTCTGTAATTATATTTTCTGTAGATCTCCATCTAATATTACTTCCCCACATTTGAGGAGTAGTGCAAAAGGTACATTTTTCCGGACACCCTCTAGAGCACATTATGCTCAAAACCCTATTTGACCTAGCTTTTGCTGATTGAAAAGCACCTATTTTAAAATATGCCTCCATATTAACCAGATGTCTCGCTGGTCTAGGTAATATGTCCATGTCATGTTTTTCACTTTTTTTATTTATTGAATATTCTTTATGTCCAATTTTTCTTACTAATCCAGGAACTCCTGATAAATCATTTTTATTATTTACGATGCAATCAACCAACATTGTTATCGGGTTTTCACCTTCTCCAATCATAGCATAATCGATATGTGGGTTTTCTAGATCTTCAATATAATCAGGTAAGTTAGATTTTGGATCTTTCGAAAATCCATAATCTATAACAGCATTTGAAATATGATTTCCTCCAAGAACAACTTTAATATCTTTGTTAACCTCTTTTGCAAGTTTAGCAATATTATGCGCTGAATTTAAAAAATTTGAAAACAGAACTGATATTGCTACTACGTCAGGAGAAAAATCACTTATCACTTTTTTGATTTGCTCATCACTTTGACCAATCATTACTTTTTTCTTTTTTTCATCTACAATTACTCTATTTTCCCAACCTTCAAGAGCTGTGTCGTGAACCTTTACAATATGACCGTGTTTCTCAAGCATAGCAGCAATAAGCATCACACCTAAAGAAGGCTGTATTCTATTAACACCATCATCCATACCCTTTAAATTGGGTGTCATTATTAAAATTCGTCCTTTTTTCATAATTTTTTTAAAAATTTTTTTTAAGATTTATACTATCTAAAATTTTAAATCTAGAAATGACTGTTTCTATTAATGAAGCAAATATAAATGTTGATATTAAACTATAAGCAAAAAATGGTATGGCCATTGTGTAACAAGCTAAAAATCCATTAAAAGAGTAGCCATAAGAACCACCTGTCCATACACCAAAGTTTGAGATAATGAAGAAAATGGTGGCGCCCATTAAAGCGCCAGATATTCGTCTTAAAATAGAGTGATTAAAGTGAGTAGCAAATAGTCCAATTACTACCACGCTTCCCCAAGTAAATAAAAATGTAGAATGAAATCCAATAAAAAAATCTGTAATTAAAAAGCTTAAAATCAAAGCCGGTATATATCTTATACCCAATAAGGCTGGTACATAGAAACTCAAAGCCAATAAACTTGTAAAGTTTGGTGGATGTGGAACAAACCTACTTACAGATAGAGCTAAAAGTATACATGTACTTATTTTAAGATAATTCATGATCTTATATTATAAGTTTTGAATAAAATAGCAATGTCAAATAATGAATTTAATATCTTATCCCAAATTTGATAATTCTAGCATCTTGGGAAAATCCATGTGGTCTTTGATAATTTTCTCCAAATAAATTATTAATTTTCACAAAAATATCAGTGTCATAAACCTTTTTAGTTAAATTTAAATTAACAATATCAGTACTGTCCATCTCTATAGTGTTAAAGTCTACGCTATGTGTATCAAAATGTTTTCCATAATGTTTATAATTTAAGCTAATATTTGAATTTTTTAAAAAATTAAAATTTATTTTTTTTGATAAATTGAACCCAAAAGTCTTTTCTGGTCTTCTTAACTGATTAGAGCCGTCCTTTTTATTTGCAGATAGAAATGATGAAAATAAATTCAAATTTATAGCTTTTGATCTGTAGTTAAATTCATTTTCAATTCCACTTTGAACTAAATCAATTTTGCCACCGTCATTCACATACTTATTGCTAACATATTCAATATTGTCACTGATGTTGGTTCTAAATCCTCTAACAATTATTGATGAATTTTCATTTATTGAAAGATTTGAATAGAATTCATTAGTTAAACTTTTTTCAGCATTTAAATTTTTATTACCAGAGTAGCCATAGTTATCTGTTCCATATAACTCATAAAGAGTAGGATTTCTAAGCCCGGTCATTCTAGCTATCCCAACTTTTAAATTCCCAAAAGCTCTACTAAGATCTGCCTTGTATGTACTATTATTACCAGTTTGTTTATGATTATCATTTCTTAAAAAGAATGAAATATTGGTATTATCATCAATGTTTAATCCTACATTAGTAAATAGCGCAAAGTTATCTGAGTTACCCTTGGTACTTGCTGTGTATGATCCTCTATTCTCAAATTCAGCCCATTCATATTTATAATCAAATCCTACACCATAAGAAAGATTTTGATTTAAAGCTGTAGAAAAATCAAATTTTAAACCACCTGTGTTGCCCTCAAAATCATCTTTTGTTCCATGCTCATCAGTTTCTCTATCGTATCCATTAAAATAAGAAACCAAAGAACTTTCATATTTATTATTAATATTTTTTAATCCCATTTGATAAGCTAACATCTTATTATTAGCTTCATCGTCATTAGTTGCAGATCGATCATATTCAGTCAGTGTTTGTCTTAAATAAGTAGTATTAAAAAATTTTAATTCTGGTGAGATCCATTTTTCATAGTTAACATTTCCGCTATAATTTCTTAATTTATCTTTTTCATCATCAGAAGCTTTGGCACTGATAGTTTTGTTTGCTACCATTCCTAATTTTAAATTAAGTGAAGAATTATCATTAACAAATGTTTTATTTGCTAAAAGATCAAAGTTTGCATCTTTGTCAGCATTGTAAGTATAAGATTCTTTATAATCTCCTGTTAAAACTATATTTATAGCTCCACCAATTGCATTTGTTCCAAAGTGTGTCGCTGATGAACCAGGGTATACTTCAATTTGTTGAATAGTTTGAATAAAATCAACCCCGAAATTATGTAATCCCTGTGTTGTGGAGTGATCATTTATTGGAATACCATTAATTAATACCAAAGTATGATTTGAGTTAGTACCCCTCATAAAAACAGAAGTTGCTGCCCCCCTAGAACCAGATTGTGTTAAGTTAATGCTTGGGACTAACTTTAACACATCAATCATATCTACAGCACCAATTTCATCTATCTCTTTACGAGTAATTATAGTTTTATTGATAGAATTTTTTGTAAATTTTGACGAGTTAGAGATTCGACTTTCAATATTAATACATGGTATGTCTGATCTGTTAGACCAAGAACAATCTTGTTTTTGTGAAATATTTTCATTTGAAAAAAGACTTTCAGTAAGAATAAAAAATATAAATAATAGTCTAATTATAATGCTCATGTCAAAGGCCCTCAATATTTAGAGGAAAATATTTCCTCTTGATTAATTAATGCCTCTGCTAATTTTTAATTGTAGAACAAGGGTTTTTCCTGACCACGGTTCAACAGCGGACTATACTGGGTGGCACTCCGACTTTACGGTTCCAGGAAGAGCAATTGAAATTAACAATTATTCCCCACCAAAATTCAGTATAATTCTTTTATACAGATATTTTTTATTAAAAAAAGCTTTATTTTAAAAATTTAATCTTTTTTAAATATTCGATATCAAAATATTCTTTTTTATATGTGGCTATTATAAAGGCTAAAAATAATGCTATTTTTATTATAAAACTCAAAAAAATACTAAATTCAACAAAATATAAAAGATAAACTGTAGAAATAAAAAAAGATAAAATTAAAATTTTTTGAAAAATAAAAATTAATCCAATTTCTAATTTAAAACATTTTTGTCCATAATAAAATAATAGACAGCCAGATAATAAACCAGAAATTACCATACTAATTATAACTCCTAGAACTCCATAAATAGGAATTAATATAATATTCAAAGATACATTCAGAAGCAAAGATACCAAAGATGGTAAGAAGTTTTTTTGAAGTTGCTTTGCATATGAAATAGCTGGTGCTGCAACTAAAGTAAACATATGATTCACAAATACACCTAAACAGATAAGAGGAATATAATATTTTGCAATATAAAAACTTTCAGAAGTTAGTATCCATAATAACTCTTCACAAAAAAAACTTAAACCAAGTATAAAAATACTAAAATAAAAAATTATTTGTTTATAATTTAAAACAATTTTACCTCTATTGTTTTCATTAGCATTAGTCATAAATTCTGGAACCCAGGCTTGAATAATAAAATCAATAAACATCTTTGAAATTAGACCAATTCTATTTGAAATATCAAGAATGCCCAAAGATGTAATATTTTGCACTGTAGCTAAAAAAGTTTTATCAAAGTTTGAATATACAACACTCATTAAAGTACTTGGGTACCCAGGCAAACTAAATTTGAGTGATTTAATAACCTCATTATTTGACCAACTAAATTTTAAATTAGAAAGATTGTAATAAGCAATAGCTATAGAAAAAAAAATATTAATTATTAAAAGAGAATAAATTCTAGATAAGAAAGTTTCGTTATAGAAAAAAATTAAGAAAATTGTTAATAGTATATTTGAGGAGCTGTAACATACTGCAAAATAAAGATAAATCTTAGATTTTTTTTGAGAAATTATTAAATTTAAAAAATAAAAATAAGTTATATTAAAAAAACCATATATATAAGAAATAAGGAAAAAATTAATATCTTCATTAATTTTAAAATAAAACTTAAGATCATCCGCAAAAATATAAATAATTGGGAAAAAAATTGTAAATATAATTAGAATAGAAATTAAATTTGAATAATTTAAAACTTTAAAATTATCTAAATCATTATTTTTAAGGCTTTCAAAATAAAACCTTTGAGTTGCTTTGCCTAGTCCAAAAGTTAATAAGTTACCAGCCACATTCCCCACAAGAATAAATAAAGCTATTTTTCCAAAATCACTAAAATCATAATATTTAGTTAGAATAAAAATTGAAAAAATTCCTAGAAAGGCATTATAAAATGTAGCTAAAGCATAATGTGAAATTTTATTTAGCATTTATCAAATCCATTGCACCTGAAAAAGATATATCTGTATTAAATACATCCTTTTTAAGTTTTAAAACTTTTTTTTGTTTAATACTCTTGAAAAGGGACTTTGAATTAGTGTTAATATAATTTTTATTAAAAGCCTTAATTGAATTAAACTCATATTCAGAATATCCATTAATCGCTGGTTCATACAAATAATAATCTGTTATTTTATTTGCCTCAACAATTGCTGTTGACAGTCCACCTACGATTAACTTTGAGGTTGATAAAATATCATTAAAGTTTTTATCAGAAATTGTTATATTTAATTTCAATTTTTTTTTATAAATTTTTTCATAAATTTCTCTATAGATTTTTATTTCTTTTATTTCAGTTCTTTTTTTAGAAGGTGTGGAATTTTTCAGCTTAATTAGGATATCTTTAAATCCTAAATCATCAAATACTTTTAAGACTTGCAGTTCTGTAATAATTTGCTTATCCCACGTTGCATCTAAATTAAATGGATTGGGGCTATAAGACAATAAACATGCATCATATGACTTTTTAAATTTTTTTTTAGGATTTGGCAAAAATATTGTCTCAATATTATATATATTTTTTTTTTTAATCTTATGAAGATGTAAAATTTTTTTAAAAGAGTCTCCATAAGAAAAAAAATTATCTATTAATGACATTTTATTATCATTTTTTGGAATATCTTTTCTATCTTTAAAAAACATGTAACCCTCTAACAAATAATAGCTGGTAATATTAAATTTTTTGGACAGATATATTAAAATTATACTAAACCAGTCTACAGAACTATTTAAAATAATTGACCTTGGTTTATAAATCTTAAAAGATTTTTCCAGAGATGTTACGGTTGCATTAATATTTTCAACATTCTCATTTAATTGAATATTGATATTTTTAATAAAAATTGCTTTTAGATTTTTTTGATCTTTGGGAAAATTTTTCTTCACTATATCATGAATAGAAATATGTTTTAATAGTGATATTTTTTTTGGAAAAAAATTTTTATTATTTTTTTTGTATAAATATATTCCTTTAAAAAAGTTTTTATTGCTTAAAGTAATTATATTTTTTATTTTATTAAAAGCTCCATCATGTTTTATATCCTTTAATGTAAAAATTTTGTTTTTTTTCCATTTTAAAAACAAAAAAATATCTAAATAAAAAAAAATCTTTTTTATAAAGTTATTTTTTTGTTGAAAATAATGGGTTCTATCTGGTGTTGATGGAATTAGTTGAGATTCTATAAATTTATCTTTATCAGAGGGTAAAAAGTAAACATTTTTAAAAAATTTTTTTACTCTGAGTATGCTTGGACAAGAATGCCTACTTAAATAAATTTTATTAAATTTTATTGACCACAATTTTAATGCAAAATAATTTTTAAAATCATTCAAAGTGCTAAAAAAACATCCTCTGTTTAATATCAAGGCTAATGAGTAGCCCTCATAATTATATGCAGATACTCCTTTTGCTGATCTAAACCAATTATTTAATAAATCATTAATAAATTTTTTATCTGAAGGTTTTTTATTTTTGAAAAAATATTTTTTTTTCTTATAATCAATTTTATAATAAGTAGATATATTGTGACAAAGAACTGTATCTTTAATATCTAAATTTATTTGCAATATTTGATTTTCATTTTCAATTAAAAAAGCATTCATTGTTAACTAAATAAGATCGTTAATTGAATATTTTTTTTTTGATTTTTTTCCTAAAATATTTGTAATTTTTTTACTTTTCATTCTTAGATTTGGTCTTTTTGTGGTAATATTAAATTCGTTAAAAATATCACCTTTTTTAATATCTTTTGATGCTACAATTGATTTTCTTACAAATTTTTTGTTTTGAATATCACTTTTTTTTTTATTAGGTGATAACATTTTTTCAACATTTCTAATAGATTTAACCATATAACTAAATTCTTGGGGCTCTATAGATGAAATGTGGTCTGGGCCAATATCTTTTTTATTTAGTGTCAGATGTTTCTCAATAATTTTTGCTCCTAAAGCAACAGATATCATTGCAGCCTCTACTCCTTCAGAATGATCAGAAAAGCCAATATTTAAATTAAATTTTTTTTTAAACTTTTGAATTTCTGGTAGGTAAAAATCTTGTAATTTAGTTGGATAGGAAGATACACAGTATAATATTGAAATTTTATTTCTTGAAAGTCCTTTAGATTTTAATAAATCAATAGCTTTCTTAATCTCTTTATAAGAAGACATTCCTGTTGAGAGAATTATATTTTTTTTTAGCTTAGAAATTTTATTTAATAATAGAAAATTATTTATTTCACCAGAAGGAATCTTAATATAATCTGACTTAATCTTTCTAATTAAACTCAAAGACTTTGTATCAAAATACGACAACAAAAATTTGATTTTTTTCTTAAATGCAAATTTAGAAAGTTTAATAATATCATCTTGATTTAGTTCATATTTTTTTAATAAATCATATTGAGATTTAAAATTAGTTTTTTTTTGATAATTACATAACGATGCGTTTGGCAAACATAGCTCATCAGCTATATATGCTTGAAATTTTACCGCATCTGCTCCTGCTTTTTTGGCCTCACTAACCAATTTAAAAGCATTTTTTATTTTTCCATTATGATTTACACCTGCCTCTGCAATAATAAATGTTTTCTTTCTCATTTATAAATTGTTCCAGACTTTAAATTTTTTTTTACTACTTTACCTGATGCTATTATGCAATTATTACCTATTTTTAAATTATTATTAACAATAGATCCGCTTCCAATAAAAGTATTAGAACCTATCTTTGTGTTGCCGTTAATTATAGCTCCTGTAGAAATATGTACAAAATCACCTACTTCAACATCATGCTCTAAATTTGAGCCTGTATTTATTATACAGTTTTTACCTATTTTTACATTCATATTTACGTGTGCAAAATTCATAATTATTGTCCCCTCATCTATTTGTGAATGTTTGGAAACTAATGAATTTGCAGATATAATTTTAGGTAAAATAAAATTTTTGTTTTTTAAATTATCAAAAACTTCTTTTCTTTTTTTTGGTGACTTAATCTGTCCTATTCCAATAAATGCATATTTAATTTTTTTTTTTATCTTCAGTAAATCTTTATCATTACCAATCAAATTATAGCTTAAATTTTTAATATTTTTTTTATTATCAACTATACCATATATTTTATATTTTTTTATTTTTTCAATAATATTTATGCATGAGGTAGCGTGTCCACCTGAGCCAATAATTATAATCTTATTATTTTTCATATTTTAAAATCATTTTCGAAATTTTTTCAATTTTTTTATAATCTAAATTTACACTTGAAGGTAAACAAATTGATCCTTTGTAAAACTTATCAAGGTTATTAATCTTAAATTTTTGGTTATTTAAATAAGGTAGCTGTTTATGGTTTGGGAGCCATACATTTTTTATTTGTATATTGCTTTTTTTAAATATCTTAATAACTAAATTTATAATTTTAGGATTAAATTGAAGTATATTCATCCAGTTATTATTTGATGAATATTCTGGAGACTGCAGAATTGAAAAAGATTTAGAATTTTTAAAAAATTCTATGTAATCCTCATTTATTTCTTTTTTTTTCTATACATAAAAATGTATCAGTTTAATATTTCTTTCTCTTATTCCCTCCTTTAATCTCCTAAATCTTTAATCTACACCAACACATTT
>Ga0114997_10000591_pt1 | contig 29956 bp, 21 predicted proteins | sample ArcticOcean_MG_C_2_FD_87045 | JGI IMG/M metagenome (GOLD analysis project Ga0114997, IMG submission 87045) | Marine microbial communities from western Arctic Ocean - ArcticOcean_MG_CB4_136 | ecosystem: Environmental > Aquatic > Marine > Oceanic | place: Arctic Ocean: Canada Basin | collected... | reverse complement strand
CTAAACCCTAAACCCTAAACCCTAAACCCTAAACCCTAAACCCTAAAGTGTCGCGTGGTCAAAGTTGTTGTGGTGTATTTTTTATTTTTAGATTCTTTTTGACTTTTTTTTCTCAGTTTTTCGACATTTCATTTGTTTCGCTCGGACAACAGAATAATGGTGGTCCTCGACGAGGAGGCAGACGCCGACGACGACGAGAAGAAGAAGGTGAAGAAGAAGAGCAAGGAGCAAAGGAAAGAAAAGACTTTCAAGAAACGAACGATCGATAACTCCCAAGAGAAGAAAAGAAAGAAGGATGAGGAAGAACAACAACAACAGCAAGGAGAAAAAGGAAAAGAGAAGAAGAGAAAAATAAGACAAACCAGAACAGACGCGGCGAATGCAAAAGTTGAAGAGCTTAACATACTTAGCTCGGAGATGACGTGCCGAATATGCGAGCAGACGCTCGTCGCGAAGAAGTTCTCCGCTAAGCAGCTGCTCAAAGCCAAACCGGCGTGTATGGAGTGCTCGAAAAAGCGAGCGGAGTTGGCGGCGACGAATGGCGGTGGAGGTAAAAACGTAAAGCCAGAGAGGTTGAAAAAGATGACGAAACGCGAAAAGCTCGACGCGGCGATTCAGCGGCGAAAACAACAAAGGGAAGAGAAGAGAAAGAGAAAAGAGGGCGCCGCAGATAACGATAACGACGACGGAGAAAAGAAAGACGAGTGCGAAGATGATCCCGTGGCGGCTGGTGAAGAAGCGCAAAAAGAGTTTGTTCCGGCGAAGATGTTACCATCGAAAACGGAACGAGATGTAGACGAATCCGATGAAGTCGCACAGCGCTCGATGTATTGCGGAGGTATCCCTTTTCACAAAATGGAGGAGGATATAAGAGCTGCGTTTGATGAGGAAGGTTTAGATGTCGATAGCGTCGATTGTATGGTATTTGCTGATTCGGGCCGTTTTCGTGGCATCGCTATAATCACTTTTCACAACGTCGCCGATCGCGACGAAGCTTTGAAATTCGACGGCGAAGACTGGGAAGGATTTGTAATGGTTTGTAAACCGTATAAAGTAAAGAAGGCTGACGCAGTTACGAAAGATCCGCCGAAAAAAATAGATGGCCAACGCGTCGTGTTTGTCGCGAATTTGGATTATTCCGTGACGCAAGATTTATTGCGAGAAACTTTTGCTCAAGGTTCTGAAATCAAAGAAATTCGCATGGGTTTGGATAAAGATACGCAAGATTTCAAAGGCTTTGCGCACATAGAGCTTGTATCGGACGGTGATCTCGCGCGAGCTTTGAAAAAAAATGGAAAAGAGTTATTAGGACGCGAAATGAAAGTTGCGTACGCGACGGAGAGAAGAAAAAATCCAACGGCTTCTTTCGGAAAGGGAGGAGGGGAAGGAGGACAGATGAAGAAGAGAAGCAAGAAAAGTAACGGAAACATTGAGAGGGGATGAATACAATACATAACGGTCGCGTGATATAAATTTACTACTGTATATGTGACTGAAACTAGTATCTATCCACTATCAAAGCATGTCGGCGTCTTCTTCTGTGCGCGTTCGAGCGTCAATCTCTCTCTCAATTACTCGCGCCAGAAATCCATCCGACGTTAAAATACTTTTCGCATCTATGCCTTCAGATTGTTTATAAATGCTCATGATCGATTGAGGCGTGACGTAAAAGAAGATTTCATCCAACACCCGGACGCAATTCGCCACTCTCACGATGTTTTCTCGTTCCTTTTTATCTACCACAACGAGTTCCTCTTCGTGCGTCTTGCTTTTTTCGTTTGTCGTTTGCTTCGATGTTGCGGCGCCGGGCGACCCGACCCATATGAATCCGTTACATCCTATGAGAACCTCTATAAAAACACCCGGTGCAACTTCTAAAGCGTGAAAGTGCTGTGGCAGCCGCTTCACTAAACTCGGGTATACTTCCACGAGTACGCCTCTCGAAAGCCTTCCGTATTTCGTCGAACGCGCATGTAAGTTTGCCGCGCCGTCTTGAAATAACGACTGTACTTCTGCCGATATGACATCAGCGGTGTCGAATAATCGCGACATGTTCAACTCGTCAGCTTCGTTACGTCGTCTTTGTTGACCGCTTGGTAAGTTTACGCTCGAGAGTTGTAAAACCGCCTCTTGTCTCGAGTTTATGTCAACTTTCCACCTTTTCGAGGAAATCATGTTTATCCGACCGACCACGACGTCTCCAGTTTCTGGCGTGTACTTTGCTTTCATCGGTTTCACGGAGACTAACTTATTCACTCTTTCTACGACACCAGATACCGTCGCTCTCAACTCTCCCTCGGAGACTTGCGTCCCGTGGCCTTTTAGGAAACCTTCCGAGGCATTGACGCCGTCAACAACTTCCCCAGGCGTTGTGTATAACATCACGCGAGATGAAGGTGCAGAAGACGTCGTTAAAGATTGCAGCGCGGACATCTTCCTCTCCCGCATCTGTTGCTCAACCTCAGAAACAATCATCGCGTCGTTCTCTTCCTTTCTTTCTTTCAGAGTTTCAGTGTTTCACAATGCAGTTTTCCAAGTCTCCATTCGCTTTCAAATTTCCTCATTTTATTCGCAAAAAAGAAGATACCAAATATTATGAGTGCGGAAGGCGGCGACGACGACGACGACGACGAGTTCGACGAGGATAGAATGACGTCGCTCGACGGGAGAGCTTCAAAAGTGGAAGCTAAAATCAAGAACATTAGCGGGAGAGTGATGCACGTCAACTCGACTTTGGAGTTGTTGAGAAGCGAATTAGACGAGCTGAAAAACGAGCTGAAACAGTTGGAGAAAGAAGATGCGACGAACGAGCACGTGGCAAACGCGCGCTTGGTTTTTGATGGCGCCGGTCCGGGTGGGCAACTTGGGGGATTCGTCACGCCAGCCAAGCACAGTCGATTCATAAAGTATTTACTCGGGTCGGCGGTAAACTTAGTGTCCCGTAAAACGGAAGAGAGAATGCGATTGAAGGAAGAATACGTCAACTTCCGGGAAACGCAAACCATCAGCTATTTCCTCTTTCCGCTCGTGTTGTTTATTTGGTACAACTCGAAACATTCCGGGCATTTCTTTCTCCAAAGCCAGATAGCAGCTTCCAGGCACTCAGAATTCGTGGAGACAGTATTAACTGCTTCGTACCCCATCGCGTTACAGGCATATTTCAGTTGGCTCTTGTATTTTTACACCTCGCTCGGACTGCGCGAGAACATCCTAAAAGCAAACGGAAGTAACATTCGGCCTTGGTGGATTCAGCATCACTACTACTCCATGGCAATGGCGTTGTGCGTCTTAACTATGGACGTCGATTCCCCTTCATGTGTTACGTTTATTGGAAGATTTCTTTTCTTCACGTTCTGCCAAGGTATCGTCATGTTTCTTCAGAATCGATACCAACGCTTTCGCATGTATACGCGTGTCGCAATTGGCAAAGCGTCGCCGATGGACGTTTCGGCGACAGAATCTGGAAGCAGATTAAAGCTTCTATGGCCGCTTTTGTTGACGTTACAGACGATGCAGCTCGTGTTTGGATGTCAGGTTTTGCTGAGGTGGTACAAAGAATTCGCGCGCAACGGAAAAGGATTGAGCGAATGGCAAGCGTTGGTGGCTGGGTCGCTCTTCGTCTTGATGGCACTTGGCAACTTCAACGCCACGGTGATGACATTCATCCGGAAAAGAGATTACGCCATGACTGAAGCAAAGAGAAAAAACAAGAAGGCGTGAGTGATAAAGCGCGCATAAAGTACGAATCTATCTGCCTACCTATTTGCCTATAATAATTCCAATCGATGTTCTACTTCTACGCTCTCAAATCTTCTACTGCGTTGTCCCAACGACCGCCCATGGGAACTCCCGCACAATTCGGGGGCTCAATACGTCGCCAAAAGGAGTCGCGAACAGCAACCATTCCTTGACGTTGTTGCTGAGTCATCTCATCCCAATTCAATTCAGGATGAAATATGTCTGATTTTTCCTTCGCAATCTCGTGTTCGGTCTTCATCGCATTTTCTAAAGCTTTCGGTAATCCCGAGTCGAGCAAATCGATACTTCTTTGCTTCAGCGTTCGAGCAAAGACGTTATGAACGATGCCAAATTGTTCGACCAACTCATCCAAGCTCGTTGATTTAAAATGCTCTAAACATTGCTTCGTTCGCCGAGGGAGCTTTATTTGCGCGTTAGTGTTCACATGACACCGATAGTCTAACGAACCAAGTTTTCCCGCGCACTCGGCGCTTTCGCGCACTCGCCACGATTCCAAGTTCCCAGGTAGGAAGAGCGAACTGATTGCGCAGAGTCTATTTCTTTGCTCGTCATATACTTGCCATCCTAGAAGGTTATCATTATCGATCAACTTTACCCGCGCATCGTCGTCGATGAAAACATTTTGCGTGTGTCTGTCACCCGAACAAAAGATGAATTCGTACAAAGCCGCTCGAACGATTTGCTCCGATGGAACCGAATCTATAATATGCGCGACGTCCGAATCCGAGTTGGCAATTTGACATATGGAGTTTAACCCAATGCCTGCAGCCGGGGAAGTGAACGCCCCGAGCTGATCGACAGCAACGGATTCTGGATGCACTGACCATGGATCTATCGGTATACCCGCCGGTGCGGTAGATTTCACCTTTGCCGACCACGCTCGAGAGGCGACGTTTTCCAATCCGCAGAAATCGCTCAGTTTCTGCACGGACTCAACGTTTCGAATGGATAACAAATCTTTGCCTTTCTCGTCTTCTATATGTTGCCTGGCGCACTTGCGATTGTGACGCGGTAACCCAGGAATGCACGGAAACTTGACGAATGGTAAAGAGAGTAACTCCCCGGAAGCGTCGAACGATTCTCCCACATCTTTGTTGACGTAATCTGCGCGTAGAACTGTTGCTGCGCTGGCGCCGACTTCACGCTTTACTTTATACTTTTGTCTTTTTTCATTCTTTAACGCATATGTCCCGTTGATGCGACGAAGGATCACGTCGTCGCACCCCGAACACGGAGCAGTTCCCGCGCACACTTGGTTCACAGAGTTTGCTGAAATCGACGCTTTCGTCCAGTCCACTGCGCATCCGTCACATTCCGCGCAAAACGGTAGCGGAAAGTTTGGCGCAGGCAAGGGAGAAGTATCTGGGGACAAATCCGGGGACGACGACGACGACGACGACGGTGATGATGATGATGATGATGATGATGGTGGTGATGATGATGGTGATGGTGACGCAGTCTTGATTGAACTCGTTGCTCCGTATATACCTACGTGTGGGCGTTCTTCAGACGACTTTACTGTTGCTGTTAGTGTTGTTGTATCTACTTCTTTGCTGGAATCTGTCCATTCGTGACTCGCGGCGCGTTTGTGGTGCTCCTTCTTCACTGTGCGGTGCGCGTGCTCATGCGTGTGATGTTTATGCTGCTGATGATGGTGTCTATCGTCATCATCCGAGGTTGGTGTTGACGATGATGTCACCGAAGAAGAAGATTTCAGTTGCGATTCAAGGAACGCGTCTTCCTCTCCCGGCTTTAGAATGTGCGGTGACGAGGAAACGCGCCTCGGAGCTTTCAACGACGCGTGCACTGTAGGAGGTAGCGCGAACAGCAAAAAGAAAGGAGTGATGCAAAATAGACGGAGTGAACGTCTCATTTTTCGAGCTCCTTTCTTTGAAGATACTTTCTCCTTCCTTTCTCTCTCTCTCTCTCTCTCTGTCTCTCACTCTGTCTCTCACTCTGTCTCTCTCTCCCTTTATTGTGGAGATTGGAAACAGTAAACAGTTGTGTTTCGCATCTTTATGAAAAGCGAAAATAATGCGCGCTTATGCGCGCTTAAATGATAGCGAACATAATATGAATAATGATAAAGATAATAATAATAATGATAATAATAATGATAATACATATAGCGCGTTATTTTTGGAAGCTGAACATGTTATCATCCGGAAGCGCGCAGAAAGCAGAGCAATTATCGACTCCGTCGACTCGAGTCATCAGATCCGTACACACCTTCGCCAAGCGCGCGTCTAAATTACCGAGTGCTTCGCCTCGATACAATTCAGATTCGTTGAACGTTACCTCGAAATTCATGTCAAAATTACTCTCGGATTCCGTAGGAGATTTATTTCCATTGTACGACACGATGCTCATTCCTTGATTCGCGATGACGGACGAAATATCCGCTAAAAGTCCGCTTCGGTCGCTACACTCCAATCGAAGATAGGAAGTCACAAACATGCTCACCGCTTTTCTATCGGCACGTATTTTCCCGGAAGGTAATCCAATCAAATCGTACGATTCCATTTCCCACGTGTTTTCACTTTTTCGCTCCCTGAAAGTTGAATCGTGTTCGTCTAAAAACTTTTCAATTTTGTACCTCGCGGCTTTCGTGACAGCCGCCGGCAAAAACATCCGAAATCGTGCAACTTTCTGCTTCATCGTCTCCGCCGAATCTGTCGAACGAACAATCTCTACGACTTCCGCGTTATTGAGTTTCTTACCGAAATCAACCGCTTGGCCGTTGACTTTAACTTCAACCATCTCGCCTAAACAATCGCGGTACGATGCGTAGTCAACGACCGTTGCTCCGTATGGTAAGTTTATAACTTGTCCCGCGCGAGAGAAAACAAACGTACGTCGACCGAGTAAGTCGCCCGTGACCGTATCGACAAACTCTCGCGCAGATAACACGCCGAGAAACTCTTCTTGCCAAGCTTGAATCATTTTCAACCACAAAACTTGACGCATAGGTGCAACGTTTCTCTCTTCGTTATCCATCGCGTTCCCAGCCGTACTCTGAGACAAGTTCTGAAGAAACTTGTTGTCTTCCTCTTCTTCTTCCATGAACGATTTTTCATCTGCCGTTAACGGAATACCTCGTTCCAAAAGTTCTTGACGCATTTCATTTCTTCTCTTGAAGATATCTACAATCGCTCGCTTGCGCCATCCCGTTTTCAACTCCCTGTCCGCGCATATTCCCCAAATCGCGCCGAGATGCATTTGCTCAGTTCTGATTTGAATTTCGAGCGGGAAAACCTCTTCGTTTTGTTCGTCTTCCATGAAACTTTCGTTCGCGCTTTGGAAATCGGTATCGTTCATATCTCCTCGTTCTATGGGCAATACCGTGGTATGCAGCGCTCTGTACGCGTTCAATTTGGGTGTCGCGATGTAGTCTTTCATACTTCCCGGGACAGGTGGATACAAAGTGTGGACCAACCCAAGAACGTGGTACGTTACTCGAATCGCGTGGGATCTCTTCGCGGCCTCGCTCAATCCTTTCGTAGACATATCGTCGAGCAAGACGATGCGAATCTGCGCAATTTCGTTCACGTTCGGTAGTCTCGACTTGAGATCTCTCAGTTTCTGTTCTTCTTCCTCGTCTAAGTTGTCTTCTTCTTCCTCTTTGACGGGACTATCTTCTTCTTTGTCGTGAATAAAACCTGGCTTTTTCTTGCTCTTCAACGCCTTACGATATATGCCATAATTTTCCTTAACATGTTTATCGACTGCAAAGCTTATCACGGAGCCGCGCAGAAAATCGTCGTCTTTCAATGCTTCGTTCAATTTAGCGGCAACGTTATTAATAACTGGCAAGTGAACGCGCTCGAGCTCCTCTTTTCTCTGCGCGACTGCCTCGTAACATCCCGGACTGGCCCACCCAAACGCAATCTCCTCCAACTCGTTTTTCATATCGTACATTCCTAACAGTTTCGCGAGCGGCGCGAAAACAAGTAAAGTTTCGTTTGATATCTTTATTCTCTTCTCTGGTTTCATCGACCCGAGCGTTCTCATGTTGTGCAACCGATCCGCAAGTTTAACGATTATCACCCGAATCTCTCCCGTCATTGCCAAGAACATTTGTTGTAAATCGTCTGCCTTTACGTCTGGTTCGTCGAAGGTCGAGCTCACGAAAGAGTCATCCGCTGCTTTGGAAACCGTGCTGGATACTTTTGACACTTTTGTCTCACCTTCAACGATCGCTCGAACCGAAGGGCCGAACATACTTTCCACGCTTTCAAACGTCACAAACTCGGTGTCTTCCACGGTGTCGTGCAGCAACCCGGCACATAATGTCTCGTGATCCATATAGTAAGACGCTAGAATACACGTTACAGCTACTGGGTGGATGATGTATGGTTCTCCGGATTTGCGCTTTTGACCATCGTGCGCGTGAAACGCGATATCAAGCGCCGTCCGGACTTGCACTCTTTCAAAATCTTGTAAGTATTCGGTTCTCCTTTCGAGCTCGCTTTCCCAGAGAAAGTCAGGAGTGACGTGCGACCAATCTCTATCGACACCGGCTGGAATGGATTGCGCATCTTCAATCGCTCTCGGAATAATCGATCGTTTTTCGTTTCTTCCGTTTAAAGGTCGCCTTCCAGAGCAAGACGACGATAAAGAAGAAGTCGAGCGTTCGTTTTGGTTATCGTTTTTGTCGTTGTTCTTGTTCTTGTTGCACGAAAATGACGAAGGAGAAGTTGTCATCATCGTGTTCGCGTTTCTACGATTACATCTGCGACGGCGACTGTTTCTCGCGAGTTTTGTTCCAACGCGCACGGTCTGTGTCGTCGTGCCGTGAAAAGAAGACGAGTGCGACATGACGAACAAGCAGACCAACTGGATTATTTGTATTTAGACGCGCGCACAAATTCTTCCCTCTCTCTCTCTCTCTCTCTCTCTCCTCTTCTTCGTCTTCTTCTCGATGAAAAAAACCGCGCGAGGGTGTCTCGATTGTTATCGAATTCGCGCAGATGCTCTCTCGCAGATCTCGCTAAGGATTGGGCTATTATTAAGTCCTGGAAGCGAGCGGCGGAAACGTATATCGCTCGATCGATTTGAAGTTTTGAAGAAGAAAAAAAGAAAAGAAAAAAAGAAAAGAAAAACAACAAACACTTTTTCTTCATTTTTTCATTTTTGCAACAACAACTTTGAGCAGAGCAGCAAGCACACGGGGGCGGTACATCACAATCATCATCTCATCCTGGTTTTAGTCCTGATTAATTCTGGAGCAAATGTTTGATGCGATAGCCCCGTCGCCGGAGCGCTCGCGAGGCGCTCCTCCGTCGCCAAACTTTTTGTGCGAAGACGAAAAGGGAAACATTTACATTCTCTCTAAGAAGCGTCGAGAAAACGGTCGCGTAGATACAACGATAACCTCGGATCGATCGCGAAGAGCCGCACAGCATGCCGCTGGCGTAGCTTCGCTCGAAGATGTTCGGGTATATTCAGGCATTCCTTCTTCGTCGTTATCGTCGAACGGAGAAGAAGAGGAAGAAGAAGAAGTGCGTACGTTAGAAGTTTCGAGCGGTGGACAGTTTGCGATTTTGGTTTCTGCGCGAGAGAACAACAACACAAAGAAAACGAGTCGCGTGTACGTCGTTCGTTTACAACAAGACGATCAAGTGAACGCCGAAGGTGGAAACAAATCGTACTATGATATCTTGCCAAAATATTTCGAAAGTGCGCCGAGTGCGACGGTTTTATCGGCCAAGTTTTGCCCGGGAACGGAGGAGTCGATTGCGATGTTAACGAGCGACGGATATTTTAGAATTGTAAACTTTACGAGGAGCTGCTCTGCTCCCGAGCAAATTTGGAAAATGGATCCAGCGAACGAGCATTCTTCTTCCACGCCAATCCGTCCGCAGGTTGTGGACTTTACATTTGGTCCACCGAGTGGATGGGGACGTTTCACCGTTTTCTTCTTGTGCGCAACGGAGGAAAAGAAAGTAGCGGCTGTCAAGTGCATGTGTCCTATCGTCGCGTCTGGGTCGACAACATCGAGCCGGGTGTTGGATGAGCTTGCAAAGGATTCACAAATGCAGAAAGGCGGTGGTGAGTCTCTGCGATGGCTTGAACGTACGTTTGATATGACTTCAAAAGCTTCGGTTCGAGTTGCGCGAAAATTATCTGCGAATGCCTCAGGAGGCGAAGCGGTGGCATTGCAAGATTTCTTGACGACATCCTCCGCGTCGTCTATGCACTCGCACGCGTCCCGCGGTGATTTAAAGATTGCCGTGCGTTCACTTTCGGGTGATGGAAGAGGTGACGACGGTTTCTTGATTGCAACCTTGCAAACAGATCGTTTAATTGTGAGTGCAATTACCACCGCTTTGACGCCGTTGTGGACGAGCCGGGAAAGTCGCACGATTGAGGGGATTTTACACGCCTCGTCGACTTCTGGAGATAGGCACGCGTCGCCAACTCCTGTTTTGTGCGACGTCGATGTTATAAAACTGGAGAATAGCGCGCAGGATGGTGGTAGCACGACGATTTATGATTCGTGTCAAAAAGTAGAGTGGGATACCTTTATCAAGCAGCGACTTTTCGCTACGCTGAAAGGGTCTGTGCATAGTGTAGACCTTCGATGGCTGCCGATTCTTGAAGCGGCAGTTGCACGCGAAGAAGGTTTGAAATTAGATAGCATTAGCGATGATTTGCCTCTCCCTGAAGTGAAGAGAGTTTTAAGCGGTAGCTGCTCGGCGACGGATAGCTTACTTGGCGCTATTTCTCTTGGAGATCCATTGGAAGCAGGTTTGATTCTCGCGATTCATTCGTCCCAAGGTGTGTTAGCCTTGACTCCGGAGGACGTTTCTACCGCAACAATGGACGTTTCTAAGAGCCCACTCGAAACAGTTCCGAAAAAGATGAACGATACGTCAAACGTCACCGGAGAAGCGCTAAAAAAGCTTGCGAAAGGGCCAGAGGCTACCTTCAACGCAGCCGATACGATAAATAAATACAGTTCAGCAGCTTTTGATACAAACACGAAATTTTCAGGTACTGACAAGGATGCGAATAGTGAAATTATGACAGTCTTATCGAAGTCATTCGCTGATTTAAAAGCTCACCACGTCAGCTTTGGTCATCGAGCGCACGATGAAATACGCGCCGCCGGCTCGCGATTGGGGAGAGAAATTACTCGACAAATCGAAGAAGCTACAACCATGGCAGAAATGTCAAACACGTTGACAAATAACCTCGACGCACTTGGCACCCGATTTGACGACGCCGTAGAAAGACATGGGAAAATCCGCGCGCGACTGGTGGCTTTGGTCGAATCTGAAAGGAATCTTCCCGGCATGCTCTCTCGCGCCGAATCTCTCTTTGAAAGGCAGTTAAAAACGTATAAAGGTGATGTGGATTTGATTGAATCTCGCGTTGATGAGTTAGTCGACCGATGCGATGTCGTATGCGGAGAGGAGGAGAAGATTGGCTACGTAGGAACGGGGAAACGGGACGAGGACGAGGACGACGAGGAAGGCGAAATCAGTTTAAGCGACAAGCTTTTGCGGGAAGAGCTTCAACGACAGAGCGACGCCATCCAAGCGAACGCGTTTAAGCTGAAAGTTATAGAAAAGATTCTTCTTAGCACCGAGTGAAGTATACTTTAGAGAGCGATGAAAGATAAACAGTTTGATATCAAAATTGCTATTCACAAAACCGTTGTCGTAGTATTCTATATATTTCTACGAAGAATAATAACATCGAAAACTCGCGAAGCGTTTGTTTTTTCGTTGCCTTTTTTTATCCTTGAGCGTATCGCCTCGTCCATTCCGCGGCAGTTTTATCGTGCGCTTCTTTATCATTCAGTAACTGTTGCGCGATGGACCCGACTAACGGGTCGTGCGGGTTAGCATCCGTTAACAAGGAGCAAATGCTCAACAAGACTTTCGATATCGTCAACGCCGGCGACCACTGGTCTTTGAGAATGTCCAAACATATTTGTCCCGAGGAGTTTATGTTACAGTGGTAAATCCTCGTACGAAAGGTAACTTTCGGAGGCTTGAATGGATAATCAGTCGGGTAGTGAATGTCCAAGAAGAAGACCCCTCCGTTATACGGCGAGCCTGTTTTATTTATTTATGGTTGTTGTTTTGAGAGAGAAGAATTAAGTTTTTTTTTTTGAATTTCGTCGTCGTGTGAGGAACGCGCTCGGGAAAAGAGAGGGAAAAAAAACAAAAAACGAAGAAAAGTGCGAGGAGCTGTTTGTACCTGGTGGACCCATGATCGTGCTCACCCACTCGTATAAGTTATCGCCTTTTGGTCCCGCGCTACAGTTCGTCGGTGGTTCCAAACTGATTTCCGCGAGTTCCTTTTGGATGCGTTTTGCCGCTGAACTCATTCCAGACTTGCTCATCTTCTCTCTTTCTTTCTCAACTACTAATTTTATGAAATCTCTCTCTCTCTCTCTCTCTCTCTCTGCTTCTCTCTCTCTCCTTCTCTCTCTCTCTCTCTCTCTTTGTTGATGTATGCGTGTCTCCGTTCAACTTCTTTGAGTTAAACACGCTTCTCCTCGCGATACGTTTTTTCGGCTCTCGATCGAGTCTGTTTTATTTCACCGTAAGTGTGCGCACTTCTCCCTTCTTTGAAGTTTTGAGGGAAAAAAGTGTGTTTGAAAAGTTTCCCCATAATCATGAAAAGCAGCATTCTTCTTCTGGACAGAACACATTACACCTTATTGACGACGACGAAGAGAGAAAGAAAGAAAGAAAGAAGAAGAAGAAGAAGAAGAAGAAGAAGCGTCTTCTCTCTTTATTCTCGCTCACTTTCACTGGGCTCGATATCATGAAACGCGATGTCACCACGCGGAAGCAACCGAAACAACGACGACAGTCGCGTGAGATATTCGTCGTATTCTTTCTCATCTTTGTTGCGTTGGCCTTCTTCTTCGTGTTCTCATCTTCATCGTCTTCTTCTTCTTACGACGACGACGACGAGTCGTACTATCGCTCGTCCACTTTCAAGAACGGTAAGAACAGAAGAGGCACGCAGAACAACGTAAGGAAGAAAAGAGACACGCCGTCGGTATGGCAAGGCAACCCGATACGTTTCGACGTTCCAGACAATGTGGACGTCGAGTCGTCGTTAACTTTTGCACCTCCTCCGCCTCCTGACAAACCGTTGTTTAAAATCGGTTGGGCAAAGTTCAAACAAATGGAAGATAGAGTCAAGAATACCGAGAAAGATTTGTTTGAAAGAGGTTTACGAGTTTCCGCGCTGAAGGATAAGTGGGCGGACTACTTGCCTCGACCGCCGAAGAATACGTTGCGACCGATTCGCATCGCCGTTCCAGAAAGAATCACCTCGAGCGAGTTGGAAAGCATAAAGTCGAGAATAGCTCAGGAAGATCGAGAGCGTTTAGAAAAGTTGAGAGAAGTGAGAAAAGAAGAGAGCGATAGGCGAAAAGAAGAGGATGAGTTTAACGATCGCGTTCAAAATCAAGGATTGCGAGAGTCTTTGAGTAGACTGAGCAGCTCTACACGAGCGGCGTTGTTAGGAACTTCTTCTTCTTCTTCTCCTTCTAGGCGTGGTAGTAGTAGCAGTAAGCACGGTTGAAATGTAAATATATTTGTTCTAGTTGTTAGCATTTTGTTGACCCCCTCCCTTGCGAACTACGCTTCCGTTCTTTTCTCTTTCTTCTTTTTCGTTCTTTCCCTTTGTCTTTGTTTTTTTGGGATTTCCACACGATCTTATTGTAATTGACCTCTTCATTATTGTATTCGACTAACACCGCTGCTCTCATCATCCACAGAAATGTCGAAGAAGATAGAGTCTGTGGAAATCGAGATGACCACTGGTGTCTCCAATTCCAACGTGCTTCGGTTTAGCCCGGATTCTGACGACGAAGACGATGGACGAGGGTACGTTTCTTTTTCTTCTAGACAACCAATCGCGCCAAAGTTCTTCGTCTCTGATTTTAATAATAAAAGAAATTTCGCGCCCTTCTTCTTCTTCTTCTTCTTCTTCTTCACGTATTCGAGAGTTTCTTTGTTCCACCACGTCGACGAGAACGCGCGCGTTGTTGTGTACTAAGAAGCACGTACTTCTCTATTACTTTCACAACACCTCGCGTGAAAACAGAATTTTCAAAGCGAACAAACCAGACGTGATGAAAGATGGTTTCGCAGTCTACATGCAAAGAGCAACGCAAGAGTTGTTTTTTACAAGCAAACTGAATTATCTGTTGGTGTGCGTCCCGTTAGCGATTATTTCCAACGGAGGCGGTTGGGGAGACGGCATAACGTTTACTTTCTCGTTGATTGCGATTTGCCCATTAGCCGAGCGTTTGGGATTCGTCACGGAACAGTTGGCGGGATATACAAACTCAACCGTAGGCGGCTTGTTGAACGCGTCGTTTGGGAATGCCACAGAAATGATCGTCTCCATGTACGCTTTAAAAGCTGGATCATTACGTGTCGTCCAATTGTCTTTGCTCGGCTCTATTCTTTCGAATATGCTTTTAGTTCTCGGGTGCGCGTTTTTCTTTGGAGGCATGTCGAGGAAAGAACAATATTTCAACGCCGAGGGCGTCATGATGAATTTTGGTTTGCTTTTGTTGGCGGTGATGGGGTTATCGCTCCCAGCCTTGTTGCACTTTACGCACACCGAGCTGCACGGAACTGCGTCGGAACTCGCTCTCTCTCGATTTTCAAGTACAATTCTTCTTTTAATCTATTTGGCGTTTTTGTATTTTCAACTGGTCACGCACACGCATCTTTATGAAGACGAAGAAGATGACGACGACGACGACGAGGAACTAGTTCTCGGCTTTTGGGATTCCATCGTTTGGCTTGGAGTCTTTACAGTTTTTATCTCCATCTTATCCGACTATTTAGTCGCAACTATCGAAGGTGCCTCGGCGTCTTGGGATTTCTCTGTTGCTTTTATTTCGGTAATTTTATTACCCATCGTTGGGAACGCCGCCGAACACGCCTCGGCGGTAATGTTCGCGATGAAGAATAAAATGGATATCTCGTTGGGAGTAGCTGTCGGTTCGTCGACGCAAATCGCGCTTTTAGTCATACCGTTTTGCGTCATCGTTGGCTGGTTCATGGACAAGCCTATGGATTTGAATTTGCAAATGTTTGAGACGGCGACGTTGTTCACAACTGTCATCACAGTCGCGTTCGTTTGTCAGGATGGAAGATCGAATTGGTTGAAAGGATTAGTGTTGATATTAGCCTACATTCTTCTCTCAGCCTCGTTCTTTTTCCACAAAGATCCGGCATTGATTGGCCGCCAGGCAGCAAGTTCAATTAACGAGTGGAATGAAGAGTTCTAAGAGATCGAAGGTTGAGTTTCGTTTAAATATAAAATTACTAGTCAAGATTGTGTTTATTATCATTACGTTCGTGTACTTTTCCTTTTTCTTCAATTGTGTCGTTTGTTTAATTTCATAGTCAGTTAGTTTATTATCACATCAAGCCTTGCTTTCTGCCATAGCATTCGCTGTCGCCGCCGCGATTTCTTGATCGGTTCCGTTCGGGAGGTAGTAATACTTACCGCCACACTTTTGCGCCATTTCTTCCGCCATACCCGAGGATACGAATTTATTTTCCGTATCGATAACGAGAAGTGACATGCCGTTCCCGGTCATCAATTTCGCCATGCCGTAAACTTCCGACTGCAACTCCTCGTTGCTTAACTTTGGGGCATCAGGGGACATAAACTCTGGATCTCGCATAGATTTACCAAGCGGAACGTTCGCTCGACCGTCGGTCAAACACACCACGGTAACTCTCGAAACATCGCCCGACGACATAGCATTGATGCCAGTACGAGCCGCAACAGATAAGCCGTGCGCTAACGGAGAACCCCCACCGCACGGCATCGTGTCCAACCGATTTCTCGCCATAGAGATAGAGCGAGACGGCGGTAACAAAACTTCAGCCTCGTCCCCACGGAAAGGAATGATACAAACTTGGTCGCGAGACTTGTAAGAATCTTCTAAGATGGAAAGCGCAGCACCTTTCGATGCATTCATTCTGTTCAAAGCCATGGAACCAGATGCATCGACTAAGAAAATAATCAAAGCGCCAGACTTTCGTGCCAGCTTCTTCGCTCTCATGTCGCCCTTCTCGACGTACACTTTCTTCTTCTCCGCGTTTGGATCTCGATTTCTTCGCGCGGCTTGGTACGGTGCTGCCGCTCGCAGCGTTGCATCGACGGCTAATCGAATTGTGTTGCCTTTGGGTAAAACTGGCTTGATGTAACGTCCTCGGTCTTGCGAAAAGATGACATTTTTCGAACGACCGGATCTCCCGCCACTTCTATTCGTGGCTTTGGCAAATTGCATGACTTCGTCGTCCATGACAACTCCTTCGGCATCAAAAACAAACTCCTCGGGAATATCTGGCACGTCGTCCTCTTCTTCCTCTTCGTTTTCGTTTTCATCTTCGTCTTCATCTTGATCTTCGTCATCATCCATGTTATCCTCGGGCGGCGGCGGTGGCGGCGGCGGTTGCTCATCCTCTGGTGGCGGTTGTTCTTCCATGTCAGAAAGCTCCGATCGTGGGATGATAACGAGACGGACGGCTTCTTTTAAATCGTCCGCATTTACTTTTGATCGACCATCTAATGCTGCCAAAGCCTTTGCCGCTCTTACGGCGAACAATTCGGCTCTGTGACCCTGCACTTTACCCCGAGTCGCCTCCTTGACTAAATATTCAACCTGTTCTCGACTGATTATGCACTCTTTCAACCACTCTCGAGCTAAAATAATCGTGCTTTTAATACCATCGGTAGCCTCTGCCGCATTTTTCACCGAAATATCAGCTCGGTCTTGGAAACCCATGGCTTGATCGACGGCCGAAACGCGATCTTCAAACTTCATGACTTGATCTGCACTCAAAGTCACCGCGATTCTGTCCAACAAGTGCTCGCGCAATTGACCTTCTTCCGGGTTAAACGTCGCGATCAATAATGGTCGACACGGGTGTCTCAATGTAATACCTTCCCGTTCGACAACGTTAACACCTTCTGCCAACACAGAAAGTAACAAGTTCGATACGGAGTCATCCAACAAGTTAATCTCGTCGACGTACAAGATACCTCTATGCGCTTCAGCTAACAATCCAGGTTGAAAGACCGTTTTACCTTGCTTCATGGATTCTTCGATATCGACGGTACCAACCAAACGATCTTCGGTGACGCCCAAGGGCACCTGCACGAACGGCGCTTCTCTGATGAAGGTTTCGATGTTGCCCATTTTTGGATTTTTTTGCACGATGTTCGCGAGTCCGGTTTCCCATTCGCGAGGATTTTCTGGGTCGGAGTTTGCGTAGGAACCTTTCACGACTTCAATCGGCGGCAAAAGCGCGTGCAACCCTCTCGCCATGATCGACTTCGCCGTACCTCTTTTCCCTGAAATGGCAATACCACCGAGCGCGCCATCGACACCACCCAGCAATAACGCGGATTTGATCTTTTCTTGCCCGATGACCATGGATAAAGGAAACGCTTGACGCACACCGGAAGATACGACTTCTTTATTCGCGTCTTCGTCTATTTGCATCTCTTCGAGCTGTTTCAATCGCGCCGCCGCAGCTTCAGCTTTGTCTTGAGGCTCCGAAACCGCCGCTTTCGGGACGACAGTGGTGATGGCAGTATGTCTTCCTCTTCTAAAATGTTTTGGTCTCGATGATGATGATGATGACACCTTCTTTCTTTGCGCGACGCTGTGTCGCGCTCCGAGTGCCATAGACGTGGACATCGAGGCGGACATGACGTTGATCTCGTTAATTACTCGCTCTTCTATATTCCTTCGTTTCTGACGTTGCACTTTTAGCTCGCAACAGATGAAAGAGAGAGAGAGAGAGAGAGAGTAAAATTTCTTTTGAGGGTGCGCGAGAGCTCTTTTTATCTCTTTCTGTTTGACAAGAAAGATCTTTTCCTTTTCCTGCCTCAAAAACTCACGAAGATACTCTTACACCATCATCATCATCGTAAAACAAATACAAATAGTATAGTAATAATGCGCGCGGTGAATGCTCCACTCACGGTTTCGAAACCATCGACCAGTAACACACCATCTCAGCGCAGAGCTTCTTCTTCGCTCGCGACTACCTCTGCGTTACCGCCTGGATTTGTCGCTTTCGGCGGCTTATCTGTTTTTCTCGTTGGTGCGACGAAAGCTTCGCAAATGAGACTGGAGCAAAGAGTGGGAGAAGAGATGGAAAAATGCACGAAGAATGGCATAGATACTTCAGATTTGTATTACGATTTTGATTTACCTGGCGATGCCTATCCGTTCGGAGACGCAGAAGGCATGGATTGGGTTCCAGATGATTGGAAACCTCCCAAGAAAGGGGACCCGAAATTCCTCCCGACCCGAATGCTCGGGCAATTAACTATGCGAAATCAGTTGCATGACGTGAGCATCAAGGCGCAGGAACAAGGCGTGGATGTGAGCGACGTGTTAATACCTTTCGTAGACGAGGATGGGAACGCGTGCGATCCGAAGTATGAATCGAATCAAAAGCGATACGTCGAGATCAGGAAACGATTGGGGATGTAGACGAACTCCGGCGTCCGTCGTCCTCCCCCTCCTCCTCTTCCTCTGCGTTCGTTCTTAGCTTAATCATCGTTAAATTATTCTTATTATATTATTCTTTCTATTACATCTATTGGAATCTCTTCTATAACAAACTCTCTCTCTCTCTCTCTCTGACTGTCTCAAAAATCAAAAAAGCTTACTTCATCTTCGCGAGCTTGGCATCCTCCTCCGCCTTCTTGGCCGCTTCTTCTGCCTTCTTGATTCTCGGGCCAACCTGCCAGACGTTCATCATCTCCGTTCTCAACTTTTGGTACGCCTTGAAGGATTTCATTTCATCCGTCACCGTGACCATCTCAACCGCACCAGACTTCTTCTTCTCCAACGGCATAATAGTAGTACCCTTGTGCTGCGTGGCAGCCGCGATCGTAGCCTTGTCCGCATCGCCGTGCTTCGGCTTCGAGTTCTTACGCGGGAAGAGGATCAAGTTAGACATGTACGCCTTTAATCTCTCCACGTTCGTCGCCAAAGACTCCTCCGATCTGTTCTTTCGCCTGTGGTCGACGCAGATGCCAATGGTCGGGGCGAGTTTTTTCGGGATACCAGCCGCTTTCAACTCCTCGAGCGTGAAACCTCTGCCGAGTCTTTGCTTAAAGTTGTATCTTTGCGTCGGGCATTGGACCGCCGGTCTCAAAGCACCAGAGACTGGGCGCGGGAAGGTAGCCTTTGCTTTCTTCTCGCGTGCTGTTTAGTAGAGGTGCAAAATGAGAGAAAGAGAGACGTCAGCGAAACGAACATAAACCAACAGAGTCCAACGTCATTTCCGCGAAAGAGCTGGTGAAAATGGCGAAAGGGCTTTGTTTTTCGCTTTGAAGCGAAAATGTGGACGGGCGGAAATGCACCCGAACGCACCACACGCGACGTGCTGATTCGAAAAGTAACAATGTAAACGTACCAATTCTACGGGACTTCTTGCGACCGGCTTGGTTAAACCATGTTCGCACGAAAGATTGCGAGCAGTTCCTGTAATAAGAGAATAGATGAAAATTCGTGAGTGAGCGGGGTTCGCGCGCGTAAAGGGAAAAAAGGGAGAAAATGAACGCTATTCGACGTGCGTTCTCGAAGACGCGAACGATAAACGCGGCGTAAAAGGAGAAAATGACGTACCCTTGCCAATCCTTCTTGAAGTGCTGGTGGGGGATTTCGTTGTTGTGCTTCACCATGTTTGTATATGTTCAGGTGTGTGCGCTAACTAATGGCGTTTAATGCTTTCGGCTCCTCTACGAAGGGGCTTTTATTTTCTTTGGTTTGGTCGATGCTTCAAAAATACGAGTACTCGTACACACCGACCGTTTTGGTTTATATATGCGAAATTATTCTTTATTTAATCGCGATGAATACTACTATCAACAATATATTAATGATACAAAGCGCATTTAAATCTATTATTAGCTCTCTACTACGAATACACGCGCATGCGCGCACACACATTGTCTTTACGCGAAAATCTCCCGAACGGCTCGCGCCGCTAACCTGGACGACAGGCGTTCGACGAGCGTCGGCAGAATTTGGTTCGCAACGGCGGGCAAAAACGGGCGCATTTCCTCAAACGTCTCTCGCGAAAATCCGTTTTCATTCGAACCTGAACTATTACCACTTCGGCCGAGTAAAAAGTTCAAAAGTTTCGTCACGTTTTCTGCGGTATCTTTATCCTCTTGCGTGACTTTCGGGGCCAAAGCGATGCTATTCGGCAACCCGAGAACGGGAAATAAAATGGGAATTCTCGCGTCTTTCAAGCCAACGCTGGTTAACACTGCCACCGCAGATTCTCTGCTCAAGGCGTCCACGCCCTTGACTACTTCATCGAGAAGAAATTCGCGGAAGAAACTACCTTGCGGAGATAAAACGAATTGCAAAGCTTCTCGCGATGTTTTCTTTTCCAAGTTTGCGCTCGCCTCGGCGGAGACGCCCGAAGACGTCGAGACGTCTCTTTTAAAGCTTTCCAAGGCTTCGAGTAAATCAATCAAGCGGTCGGCGTCAAATACAGTAGACTTCCCGTAGACCATATAGCGAAGAGCCTCCTGTAATCGCGCGTCGTCGTTTGACGTCAACAAACGTTTCGATAAATACGGATACGCTTCGTCGACGAGCGCAAAGTCTGGATCACCGACGAGCGCGATACCTTCCAAGACACCAATTGCACGAATAATAATCGCGAAATACGGCGGAATTCGAAACGGAAAATCGAACGTAATTTGTGCGAGATCAGCCGCGAGCTCTTGAAAGTTTATGCTCTTGGCCCCGCCGCCTTCGAGCGCTTGATCGAAAACTCTCCCGAGTGGCGCCGAAAGAGGCGACAAGTCCGTGCCTTCTTCGATGAAATCGAGCGTCACGAAGTCATTCACGATGGCGTCGTAATCGCGATGGATCAAGTGCGAAATAGCTTCAATCATGCCGTATTTAATGTTTTCGTCAATTTGCGTCATCAAACCGAAATCTAAAATAGCGAGTCTACCGTCCGGAGTGCGAATCAAATTCCCCGGGTGAGGATCCGCGTGGAAAAACCCGGTATCGAGGAGCTGTTTCAGATAGCAAATGACACCAACTTTCACTAAATCTCCCACATCGTCCGCGGTACTTTGCGAGAGTTTCTCGCCTTCGAGCCATTCCATAGTGATGACTTTTCGCCTCGTGTGCTCCATGTATGTCCCCGGGACGACAACTTGCGGTAAATCCTTCTTGATAGACTCCACAAACTTGATTTGATTTTGACCTTCGTTGACGTAATCAAGCTCCTCGAAGAATCGCAAAGCCCATTCGTCTAAAAGCGCGACGACATCGGTGTTGAATCCTTCAACCGTGCGAAGGAATAATCCGATGCGTCGCAAAACGAATAAATCAATCGATACTGTTTCCAACACTGCCGGTCGCTGAACTTTTACCGCAACGGTCGCTCCGTTACTTTTTAGGACACCTTTGTACACCTGTCCTAAACTAGCCGCGGCGACTGGTTCCGGTCCGAGTTCGGAATACACGTCTTGCCATTTACATCCCAACTCGTTCTCGAGCGTCTGAAAAGCGAGCTCGTTATCGAACGAAGGCACTTTATCGCACAATTTTTGCAACTCAACCATAGCTTGCGGACCGAGTAAATCTGGACGGATTGCGAGCGCTTGACCGAGCTTGATGTATGCCGGCCCTAACGACGTGACGATTTCTCGAAGTTGAATCGCTCGCTTCACGGAATTTTCCTCCGTTTTCTTCGTAATGAAGTCGGCGACCAAGCCGCTGATAAATCCTCCACCGATTGTGGCGAGTTGAAATGCTCTTTGAACGACCGCACCGGATCGTTTCGACCAATAACGCTCAATAGCTTCGGGGTCGTATACCAGAGGTAGTTTATCTTCGTTGGTCCCATCGTCGTATTTATCGAAATCAATCACTTTCATCTCAACGCCTTGTTCAGCAAAATCTGACTGGTCGATATTCGTTCCTCGTAATCCGCTCATTAACACGTTCAAGTCTTCGTTTTCTTCCATTTGCATTCGTATGTCTTTCATCTGTGACTTCATATCTCGCATCGATGAGGATGAGGAGGATGAAGTTATGGTTTCCGTTTCCGGTTCTTGAATCGCTTTCGTGGAAACAAAGACGTCATCTCCTCGTTTCTGTCGTAATCCACCAAAACCGATGTTTTGTCTGGAGGACAACGACGTGGAGATTTTGGAGGAAGAAGTGGAATAGGACGACGATGAGCGTTTGACTCTGTTTTTCGCGGCGCTCGAGGAGACTTTTTTCGCGTGCGCGCGCGTTGCGACGCTCGTCGTTGTTGACGCGTTCATGTATTTTTTTTTAAGCCACGTCTGGACGACTGCCAGCTTATTGTGCGGACTGTGTTGTCAGTTGTGTCTCTACGCAAAAAAAAACACCTCTCTCCTTTCACCTTTTTGAAGGCTTTTTCTCTCTCTTTTCTTTTCTCTGTCTGTTTTTTTGACTCCTCTCCACAAAAAAAATGGTTGCCAAACCGAAGAAGGCACCAGCCGCCAGCGCAGCGAAGAAAACAAAAGCAGCAACAACAACAACAACAAAAAAGACGAAGAAAGAAGAAGAAGAGGACGAGGAACAACCTCAACCATCCCGAGTGGATAAAGCGCAGATACAAAAAGCAATCGCCGCGTTGCGTTTGCATTTGGACAAAGTAAAGCAAGAGAAAGAGAAAGATCCTTTGTTTGAAGACGAAGGCGACGATGCGTACAGCGTTCTCATCTCTTTGCGAACGCAACCGGTTGGAAGCGCGAAGAGCAACGCAAAAATGAAAGCCATTCGCATTCCACATTCTATGGTTAACTTAGAAACCGCAGAGTTGTGCTTGATTGTAAAAGATAACGACGGTAAAGGACACAAAGAGGCAAAATTGAAGGTCGAGTCCATGGGAGAGGACAAAGCGGGAATAGCGAAAGTTTTAGGAGTGAGCAAGTTGCGAAACAACTACAAACCGCACGAGGCGAAGAGAAAGCTGTGCGATTCGTACGATTTATTCTTAGCAGACGAAAGAGTGATTCCAGTGTTACCTAAACTGCTCGGTAAGACGTTTTTCAAGAAGAAGCGACAACCGATTCCGGTCGATTTGACAAAGAAGGACTGGGCCAAGGAAATTCGAAGCAAGACGTCGGCGACGTATTTGAGTTTGAGTAGCGGGACGTGCGTTCGCGTGAAAACGGGTACATCCGCGATGAGCGTAGAAGACGTCGTGGAAAACACAGTCGTTGCCATAGAAGGTGCGGTAAAACACATCCCTCGACGATGGGGCAACATCCAGAGTATTTTCGTCAAATGTAACGAAACAGTCGCCCTGCCGTTGTATCCTTAATTAGCTGTGAGAGAAAGAAATAAAAATATCAAAGATAAACCAAACTCGTTCGTTGTTGAGACGTTGACGCTTTCGTCGTCATTCTTCTCGCGATACTTCAAAAAGTATTTACTTCAAACGCGTTTTTTTGCTCGCGAATATAAAAGCGCAGATCATGAGACTGCATTTTATCCTCGCCGTTTTTGTCCTCGCAATGGTGTCCTCCTCGCCTCCATTTTTTCACGCTTCCGCGGAGGACGACCAGTGCGTTGGATTTCTCGAAAACTGCCGAAAGAGTTGCGGGGAAGGGAAACTCAACGAGAATAAATCTCTGTGTAAGACGTGGCAAGGCGGCGTGTACAAGTCGTGCGTGTGCGACGGCGCCGGGTTTGATTACGAAAGCAGCGAAGAAATGGTGCGTGTTGTGTTTAGTCTCTTTTCGTGCGGAATTCTCGTTCGCGATGTGCCCGCTATAGTCCTTTGCGAATCCCGCGTCACCGCACGGTATTCTCTTTTCTTTTCTTCCCTCGGGGATGCAAGAGGATGCAAGAAGCTTCTAAGAAAAGAGTGTTGGCCCAAAAAAGAAAATCCAAGTTGTTTACGAATCGAATCAAAAATGTACCGACTTTTATTCTCCTTTTCTCTTTCACTCACCGATCACAGGTTCAAGAAGAAGGCGACGATGCGCGAACGATGATGGCCTCGTCATCCTACGCGGAAGAAGGAAGCACCGAAGAGGCAAAGGGAGAAGGAAAAGAGGGAGAAGAAGGAGCGATGCCAGAAATGATTGCGTGCGAAGGTCCAGCCGGGAACAGAATGACGACGAATGCGAATGAAAATTTGGATATTTCTATTCCGGGTATGATGATGCGCTCTTTCTTTAGAGATGGGATGGATGATTCCTCTTTCTCCTCCTCTTCGTCATTGTTTGGTCAAGACGAGACTTCAGACGCTTCTTTCCTCGGTTCGGCGCGTCAAAACTATCTCTCGCAGCAACCGACTTACTTTTCCAGCCGCGTCTTTCGAGTCCCTTTGATTTCTTTCGTTGAAGAAGAAGACGGTAACAGCGATATCATCAATGATAACGTTGGATTTGAAACCTTATCGTCGCTTGGCGAAGGCGACAGGTATTCACGCTCGCAACCTTTCGTCTTCTTCTCCTCTTCCTCCTCCTCTTCAAACGATGATGGTATGGACGCCGACGTAGCACTTATGAAGGATTTCCAAACCGTCGTGGATGGATTCTTTGGTAGTTTAGAGGACGGAAGCAGCAGCAGACTTGGTGAAAAGCCAAAACCGCCGCCGACGACGGTGCAATACAGACGTTACCGGGAACGCAAAATGCGACGCGAGCGCGCGTTGACGTGCTTTATCTCCGTATCCTTGATTTCGTTGGTGTTATTTTCCATTTATGTCGCAGTTACTCGAATTTTCGCGGACGACGACGACGAAGAGGACAGGTATCGTGAGTTGTGTGATGACTCTAAGACTGAGCCACTTTTATGTCTCGATGCTGAGGTTGTTGAAAATGGCGACGCGGGCGTCGTGGAACACTCGAAGGTATACGCGGTGAATTCGAGATGGAAAAGCGCCGCGAGAGTTTAAACGATTATACATAAAACAGTAACAAAACAGCGTGTAATAAAGAACTTTGTATGTAAAAATGTATATCAACCCGCCCTTAACTGTTTGTTTCTTCACAGCTTTTGAGTCGCTTTCTCGTCGCGCACTTCCTTCACAAAAAATAGAGAACAACAACACACATCAAGAAGATGGATAACAGAAATCTTTTGGCGGCGCCTTCATCGTCAACATCGTCGTCCTTCTTGACTGCGCAGTCTAAGAGAAGAAGCATTCGCCGCGGATCTTTAAATGCACCATCCGCCATCTCGCGGTGGAAAGAAGAAGAAGAAGAAGAAGGAAAAGGAAACGGTGGTGACGGCAACAGAAGAGTTTTTCCCGATTGGTTTGGTGTAACGAACAACAACAGAGAGAAACAAGGACAACGACAACGACGAAGACGACAACGAGGACGACAAAGTAGCGGAGTAAGAGCGCACGGGACAACTTTTTCGGCGGCGTCGTACGCGTCGGGTAACGGCGATGATGCTGCCGGAGGAGAAGCAATACAAGCAGAAGAAGAGGATCCGTCGACGGCGCCACTCGTCGTTCGAGATAAAATCAAAGGCATAATACTTTTCGTCCTCCCACTTATGGCGTCGAACGTTATTTCACCTTTATTGACGATGACAGATACTGCTTTCGTAGGTAGATACGCATCAGACGCCGTTGTTTCTTTAGCTGCGTTAGGTGTTGCCACTCCTTTGACGGATTACCCGGTGAACTTGTTCATGTTCGTTACCGCTGGCGTCACGTCTATCGTCTCGAACGGTTTGGCAGTGAGAGAGCCGAAACGCGACATGGAAAGAAAAGTGTACGGGGCAATGTTTATATCGTTTGCGCTCGCGATAACACTCGCTGCGTTACTCGTATGTTTTCCGGACGCATTGCTTTCATCGCTTGGCGTAGAAAAGATTGGACCTTTGAGGGAGGTCGCAAGAAAATACGTTCAAATACGAGGATTAGCAATGCCGGCGGCATTTTTAACGGGTGCTGGATACGCTTCTCTCGTCGCGCGCGAGGATACGATAACACCGCTCATGTGCGTTTCGTTAGCAGCAATCACGAATGTTATTTTAGATTATGTTGCCGTTGTGACGTTAAAGCAAGGTGCAACCGGAGCAGCGTGGGCAACGTCGGCATCGCTATATGTTGGCGCCATTTGTATTTTCACAGTTTTGAGAAGACGGAAGTTGTTTCACATTCCACCTCCTGCTCCATCTACGCAGATGATATCTCCGCCGATGTCAATTATCCCAACGAAGGAAATGTGTGCACCTGTGATGAAGTTTTTTGCTCCCATAACGTTTCTGAGTTTCTCCATTTTGACGTTATACGTGGTTCTTATTTTACAGGCGAATGCAATCGGAAACGTCGCTTCTGCCGCGCACAGAATAGCTGGAAACATTTTCACAGTCTGCGTATTATGCGGAGATCCACTAGTACAGGTTGGACAAACAATGTTACCTAAATATATTGCGTTTACGCCGAAAAATGATGGTAGAAACGCTCGAAAAATGGCACTTATCGTTCAAGCGATGGGATACATGGTTGGTATCGTTTCGGCATCGATATGCTTCTGGTTGCTTTACTTTGGCGCTTCTGGTTTCACAACAGACAGTTCTGTCATCGCTTGCGCGCGAAGTGTAGTGCTTCCAGTGTTTGCAGCAACGGTAGCAAATATAGTGTCAAAATCTTTATACGGAGTTATGGTTGCGATGAAACAACTTTCGTTTTTAGCGGGATTGACAGCCATCGGAACGAGTACCTTTATGGCCGCCGTGTTTGCGATCAACAAATATCTAAATCCAGAAGCGCGTTATTATGCTCTTTGGTGGTGCCTATTTTCGTATTACGCAATAGCTGTTGTCGTCTTGACAATCCGGGTAGCCACGACGCGACTTGTTAACAAAGAAAGGTATCTCTCTTAAAAAGTGCTTTGCTAAGTTGCTCTATCACTTCTAGAACTACAAAACTAAACTGAGCTACTATTACTATTACTATTATTATTACTATTATTACTGCTGCTGCACAAGCTACAAATACATTCGTCAAGCATATATCACTCGCACGGTTGACAGATGTCGTCGCGTTTCGCTTCCATTGGAGTCACTAAAATAAACCAATTCGTGGGCGATAACAAGTTCTCATCCCGGAAAAATCTTTTCTGCGTTGGGCGCATGGTATATCCCACGTGAGAGCAAACGAGATTATACAACGAAGTCGCCCATAAATCGTATCCATCAATTCCGAATTGTCTTTGCGTCGATTTAATCCAGTACCCGAAATCGTTATATTTCCTCTTCGGAACTCTAACTTTGTGAGGCAAACAGCACGGAGAAAGAACCAATCCCAGGTTGAAGGAGTTTGCGCGCAACTTTTCACCTTTTGTCATTATGTTTGTCCACATTTCAATCGCACGCCGGCTGAGATTACCGCACAAATGCATTCCAACCATAACGCCAAAGCCATCGTGCTCGATGAGAGCGTCCATAATCAAACTCTCGGCTTCTTCAGAAAATATATCAATATTTTTGAACTGTACGGTCGGCACCGCGTCTAAATGAGAGAGGTTCATGTTTTTATTGTTATCAAGCATGTGTACCGTCGAACTTGGAAACTTTTTTGCCAAAACGATGGACGTAAATCCTTTCCCACTCGCCATGTCGAAGAAGACAACTTTTTCACTCCGTTCCCTTCCAGCTCGTTGCATGGCTGCCAGAACAACATCAACGTTCTTTGCTACCGCGTAACTCTCAACGATTTCTTTTTTAAGCTGCGACGTTTTTTTGCTCCACGCCCAAGACCTCCACTCTGCTTTCTCTTGAAACTCAACGCATAAATCGCTGTGTATGAACTCCTTCAAGTATATGTTGTCTTTATCACTCGAATTTATGATGTAATGAATTGACTTTTTTCTTCGAGTCGGCGGTGTTTCTTCCTCGTTTTCTTCGCCCTCCTCGGCAGCGTGCATCGTTGGCGTGGAGGTGGTGGTAGTAGCAGTAGCTACAGTCTTACGGTGGTAGCCATTTCGATGTGTTCCTCTCCGCGCGTGGAGTATTTTGTGATTCACGATACTCGTGCGCGCAACACTGTGGTGGTGTGTGGGTAAAAAGAATATTTATTTATTTCAACGCGAAATTTAACAAAACTAATAACAAGATGAACTCTCAGAGAATAACAACGCACACGGCTGCTCTTTAACATTCTCCTTTAGCGCCGCCTCTCACTTTACCGCCACTCTGTTTGTTCGGCTCAAAGACATATTTAATCAAACTGTCTTTGATGTTAAGAATTTGCGGCCACGCGGATTTAATCTTCTTATCGCACAACTCGTTGTTACTTCTCGGAGCGGCTAAGATTTTATCTTGCTCTTCTAATGAAAAGTTTTTCCACGTGTAATTCGGCGAACAGTAATCTTTATACAGTTGCAAAACTTCGTTGTGCGAGATTGCTCCTGGGTTGGTAAAGTTGTAAATCCCGGTAAGCTTTCGCAACGCGCCATCGATGGCGTACGGAACGAGTTCATCCAAAACCGTCATCGAGTTCGGCACGTCGACGACGCAGTCGTAGTTTGCAATTTTAAAGATGAAGTTTCTCGGATTATCCAATCGGTGATCGATGGGCATTCTCAACCGCAATTGTAAGAGGTTGTCGTAGTTTTTGAGCAAGTCTTCCACCATCCCTTTCGTGTGCGAATAGAAGGAACCGCCAAAGTTTGGCGCATCATCCTCGGTAAAGCCCGGACCTCCAATTGGATGTTTTTCGTCGTAGGAATAAATGCAACCGGTGGCGAAGTTGGTGACGTGGATGCCGTTCTTATCCGCGAGATCGACCAAAGTCAAAATACCGGTAACGTTCGTTTGAACCGTTTCTTTCTTGTGCGATTCGCACCAATCGACGTTCGGTCTACCAGTGATACCGGCAGCGTTCAGAATATGGGTAGGTTTGCATCGCGCGATGTCATCTTCCACGGCTTTTCTATCGTATAATCTCGCCGCGCCGTAGTAGTACTTATGTCCTTGCTCTTCCAAGAGGCGACCGAGCATACCGCCGATCCATCCGGCTCGACCGTAGATTAAAAACACCGGTCTGTTAGCTTCCGCCGCGTCGTTGGCTTTTCCCTCGGCCGTACTTCCCGCGATTTCCTCGAAAACATTCGGCGACGCCGTGACGTGCCCACCCGTAGGGTGCGCGACTAACGCGGCCGAAAGATTGCCCCAATAATCGTTTTCGCCATTCTTCTCGTACCAAGCGATGGTTTCTCTCAAACCGTCCTCCCACGATTTTTCTTGCTTCCATCCCAAAGCGAGGAGCTTCGAGCAATCGATAAAGTATCTGCGGTCGTTAAATTGGCGGTCTTTCACGTACGTGACGATATCGTCCGCGTTCAACTTCAATTCACTGCAAATATCTTCGGCGACGGAGCGCACCGTTCGTTCTTCTTGCGCGCCAATGTTATACACACCTCGATCTTCGCCGTGGTGCAAGATACTATCAAACGCGCTCGCGGCATCCGCGACGTGCATGTAAGACCTCGTCGCCATCCCGTCCCCGTGCAAAGGAATTTGTAAACCTCTTTTTGCTAACATGATAAATTTCGGAATCGCTTTTTCCGGAAACTGGTGTGGCCCGTACACGTTGTTTCCTCTCGTGATGAGATACGGCAAGTCGTAAGAGCGTCCGTACGCCATGACAAGCATTTCCGCGCCCGCCTTCGTCGCCGAGTACGGATTCGTCGGTTCTAGTAAACTCGCGTGCTCGGTGTTCGAGGCGTTCAACTCGTACGAGCTTTCCCCGTACACTTCGTCCGTGGACACGTGTAAGAACCTCTTGATGGTACCGAGCGTTTTGCACGACTCTAACAAAACGTGCGTGCCCAAAATATTGTTTTCCGTGAACGCAAAGGAGTTCCCGAACGAGTTATCCACGTGCGTTTGCGCCGCGAAGTGCATGATGGTATCGATATTTTCGTTTCGTAGGATGTACGAGACTAAATCTGCCGATTGAATATCGCCCATGATAAACTTAAAATTTAACAAGTGCGAGAGTTCGCTCAAGTGTTTCACGTTGGCGCAATAATCGAGCTTATCGAGAACGATGACCTGATGAACGAAGAAGAAGAAGAAGAAAAAGAAAAAGTTAAGTTTAAGTTGTCAGTTTTATTCCATCCAAAGAAAGAGAGAAAGGGAGAAAAAGAAACACACATCATCGCGGTGAAAAATCTTATCGATCCT
>Ga0114997_10000590_pt1 | contig 29962 bp, 21 predicted proteins | sample ArcticOcean_MG_C_2_FD_87045 | JGI IMG/M metagenome (GOLD analysis project Ga0114997, IMG submission 87045) | Marine microbial communities from western Arctic Ocean - ArcticOcean_MG_CB4_136 | ecosystem: Environmental > Aquatic > Marine > Oceanic | place: Arctic Ocean: Canada Basin | collected... | reverse complement strand
CCGATGTTCTCGATCCTGATATCGATGGTGATGGAATTACTAACGATAATGAGATGGACGCTTCGAGTGGAGATGTTGAGTACGATCCTTTCGATGCTAAATCAAGGCCTGATGATTTAGATGGCGATAACACCCCCGACATATTGGATAGCGATATCGACGGCGATGGATTCCCTAATGAATTTGAAAATGAACGTGGCTCCTCTTCAAAAGACCAAAACAGCACCCCGTTCAATATCTATTCCGATTCGGCATCCGGTGTTTACTATGTACCAGGTGAAGGATTCAAGGATAACTATGATCCTGATGGTTATGAACTTTCGATTTCATTACTCATCAATATGATTACAAGTGAATTTTTAATTCCGCTGCTAATTCTCCCCCTATCGATGTTTGGGATGTTGAGAAAAGGCCGTAGATATAAGAAGGTGAATAAGCGAATTCGAAATTGTAAAGGTATTGAAAGTTTGAAAAAGTTCGAACCGATGATCGATTCGATGATTATTGGTCGGAAGGTCAAGGTTGAACACGGTATTTTATTGAGAAATCTATTCGAGCGCCTCCGTAGCCAAATGGAGGATGCGCCTCAAATGCCGATCGGCGTTGGAACTTCAAGAATTGGAGGCGGAGGAGGACGTCGAGGATCTCCACCTCAATCCAGACCCGGAACCAGACCGGGGGGTCAAGCCCAAACACGTGGTGGTCCTAGACGGCCTGGAATGCAACGCTGATTTTGTGTTGAAATAACCAAAATGCAGGGGCTTCCTTTTTGGGTAGGTCCCTGCATCACCAACCATGGCAGAGGTCTTGTCGAGCATCAGCCTTCACAGTTCTGAAAGTGAAGTGAAGATTAGTGGCGGGGGATTAAGTCTCATCGCGGATAAAAAGAGCCTGAAGTTGAATGACAAAAAACCTTGGAAAAGGGCAGATGTCAATTCATTACTCACCTCCAAATCGGGCAAGAATATCACCTTAGCATTAATCAGCGGAGAGGACTCTCATGATTTATTGACCACGAGTGACGAATCGACGATCCTTCGAGCAATCGAATCGATGGCCGCTCTGCTCAAGGTTAGATTCGATGAACACACCGGTCGATCAGTCGAAGCAGATGAACACGGAATGACCGTAATCGAGCAGATTAATACTTTCCCTGACCGCTGGCCTTATCCTGGACAGAACGATATTAAAATGGCGGATATTGCTAGAGTTGGCTCCATTACCCATATATCGATTCCATCGGAATTGGACCGAAATCAGTTGATGATGTTCGTCTTGGCTACATTGGCCACCTTACCGATAGGATTGAGTATGGAGTTTGGATTCAGTTCGAATTTGATGAATATCGCAGCTGCATTCTTACCGACGGCTGGATTCATCTTTTTGGTCGGAGTCCTTGCGCTTAAAAAGGATTTTTTGGTTTCAAAACATACCATCGCTCTCAATAAAACCAACCTCTATGTAACACCCAAATTTTTAGGGCTAATTGATTTAGCAACAAAACAATATGAAATATCTGATTTCAAAGATTTAGATATATCAAATCAACGTGAACTAACATTCCTCTTAGGTGAGAAAAGAATCTCATGCTCTATGGCCGATGAGATGCAAGCCGAGATGATTCTAACTGAAATCGTCGACTCGCTTTATCATGGCGAAGAAGCGAATAGCATTGAAGAAGAATGACCGATTGGGTCTTAAGCAACTGGTCGAGCCCCCAACCATGGGCGATTTCCAATCACTGGGCCTTTCCAACAAATTGTTGCGAGCGGTAGCAGCCGAAGGCTATACCACACCTACGCCAGTTCAAGAGCAAGCGATTCCACCACTACTCGATGGAAGAGATGTTCTCGGTGTAGCCCAGACAGGCACCGGAAAAACTGCAGCTTTCGCCTTGCCAGTCCTCCAAGCGATCAGTCGAAATCCGACCAAAGGTCGTCGGGTAATTCGCGCCTTAGTGCTCTCACCAACCCGGGAATTGGCGGCTCAAATCGATGAAAGGTTTGCAGCTTATTCCGAACACATGGACATACGCCATAGGGTAATCTTTGGCGGGGTCAAACAAGGACCTCAGGTCAGGGCTTTACAAAGCGGGCTCGATATTTTGGTAGCAACACCTGGCCGACTTCTCGACTTGATCTCCCAAGGTTTCATCTCCTTGAGTGAGGTTGAATTCTTCGTATTGGATGAGGCCGACCGGATGCTCGATATGGGATTCATTCGTGACATCAATAAGGTTCTGAAAATTCTTCCACGCAATCGTCAAAATCTTCTTTTCAGTGCGACCATGCCAAAATCTATCGCCGATTTGGCCGGGTCGTTTCTACGCGATGCTGTGATGGTCGACATTAGTCCAGAGCAATTGACCGTTGAAAGAATAAAACAAGAAATTATGTTCCTTCGCAAAGCCGACAAACGTCGGTTATTAGTTCAATTAATCAAAGATGAGAAAGTAAAGAGGGGACTGGTATTTACCCGAACAAAACATGGTGCAAATCGGCTGGTGAAGCAGCTCGACCAAAGCGGAATAAATGCAGCAGCAATCCATGGTAACAAGAGCCAAGGGGCTCGAACCAAATCTTTGGACAGTTTCAAGAGGGGATCGGTTCCAATCCTAGTTGCAACCGATATCGCCAGTCGTGGTATAGATGTCGAGGGGATTACCCATGTTTTCAATTATGATTTACCCAATGAACCTGAAAGTTATGTCCACCGAATTGGACGAACTGCCAGAGCCGGGAAATCTGGAATGGCTTATGCTTTTTGTGATGATAGTGAAAGCGGCTATTTGGTCGGAATCCAAAGATTGATCAACCAAAAAATCCCGGTTAATTCAAGCCACCCATTCCATTTTGAAAATGCAATTCCAAAGCCGGGTCAAAAACCTGGAAAAATTAAAACCGGATCTAAAATGAACGACCGACGTGGTAAAAATTATTCACACCGTCAGAATCGTGATTCAAAACAGAAAAAGTCACAGCAACAAAACCGTAATCGCGGAAATTAATTCTACTAATAATACATTAATGCATTATCGAGAGGCCAACTTATCGGCTAGTTTTACCATACCTTGCACTTGCTCGTTAAGATTAATTAGGTTAGCCAGGCCATTTAATATTGGTTAAATCGTTCAACACTTTATTGGACCGCCCCCCGATTAAGGCTAAGTACCGCTTACCAAGTGATTACATCATGGCAGATATGGTTATTGTAGCAAGCAAGTTCAAAGAAATGGTGAGAGATAGTGGATGCAACACTGGTGGTGATGCAGCAGAGGCATTGGACAATTATGTTCACTGGCAAATTGATGAGGCTTGTAATCGCGCTAAGGAAAATGGCCGGAAAACGGTTCGAAGTCACGATTTCTGCACCATGGGAATAAGCGAAGATTCATTGATTACAGTATCCAAAGTCAAATCTGCGATTAAGGCCAATGGCCTAAATTGTGCTGGTGATGCGTTTTTGGGTCTAAATTTCCATCTCGCTTGGGTAGTTTCCTCTGGATGCAATCGAGCGGTCGCTAATGGTCGCAAGACCATCCGCGGACACGATATTATACTCCAGTGAGAACTATTTGTCCGCAAATAAATCACTAATGTTGAAGTGTCATGCACCTCATCACAGCCTATATGAGCGGCTTAGCGGATTTGGAGTGGCTCTCACGTTTCGTGCTCGAAACCCCGGGTGATTCGGTCAAAGGTGGTCGGCCAAGACAGGTCCTGAAGGCTTGTTGGTCACGAGTAGACCCCGCCAAAGTACCTTCCCCAAGCGTTGTGGCTTGGTCCGACCAGATGGCTAAAACCCTTGGTTTAGATCAAAAAGATACAGCCATACTTGCTGGAAATGAAATTTGCGAGGGCATGGATTCGTACTCACAATGTTATGGCGGCCATCAATTTGGAAATTGGGCTGGACAATTAGGCGATGGTAGAGCGATTACTCTAGGTGAGGTTCAAACCGACCAAGGAGTGTTGGAATTACAATTGAAGGGTTCAGGCCTAACCCCCTATTCGAGAACTGCTGATGGAAAAGCGGTTTTGCGCTCATCGATTCGTGAATTCCTTTGTAGCGAGGCCATGTTCCACCTTGGGGTACCGACAACCCGTGCACTTTCACTATGTACGACTGGTGAAAAAATCCGACGCGACATGTTCTATGATGGTCGGGTGGCGGATGAACCAGGTGCGGTAGTCTGCAGAGTTGCACCGAGTTTTATTCGTTTTGGCTCTTTTCAAATTCATTCGATGCGAGGAGATGAATCAACCCTAAAAAGTCTGGTCGACCATACATTGAAAACCCATTTCCCTCAATTGAAATCTCAAGGTGATGACCTGTTAATAGAATGGTTATCCGAAGTTGGTAAAACAACTGCCCATATGGTGATGGAATGGTTGAGGGTCGGCTTTGTCCATGGGGTGATGAATAGTGATAATATGTCGATTCATGGTATTACAATCGACTATGGCCCTTATGGTTGGATTGAGGATTATGACCATAATTGGACTCCAAATACTACTGATTTACAAAATAAACGCTACAGGTTTGGTCAGCAACCGATGATTGCTGGTTGGGATTTTGCAAGATTAGTCGAAGCGATTTCTCCATTGATCGCCCAGACCGAAAAATTGCAACAGTTAATGGAACTTTTTGATGATGAACTGATTGGAAATTACCGCCAGATGTGGTGCAGTAAACTTGGTTTTAACGAATATGATAAGGAAATGGTCGAACAATTAATCGGCCTATTACATAGCTCTGAAACCGATATGACAATATTTTTCCGCTTGCTTTCGACTCTGAAAGAACCTAATGTCGAAGAGTTAGAATTTTGTTTTTATGACTTTGATTCGACTCCAAAGGACGACTGGAATCGATGGTTAGTCAAGTATTTGGGGCTGGTAAAGAGCGATAGAGCCGAAGCGATGAATCTGGTCAATCCTAAATATGTCCTGAGGAATTGGATGGCTCAATTAGCCATCGATAAGGCCGAACAAGATGATTTTGGTTTGGTTGAAGAACTGTATCAATTATTGAAAAGACCATACGATGAGCAGCCTGAGATGCATTCTAAATGGTTTGTAAAACGACCAGAGTGGGCCAGAGATCGGCCCGGGTGCTCGATGCTTTCTTGCTCGAGTTGATTCAAGCGGTTAATTTGACGATTGGCTGTTCGCGCCATGCACGGTTGATATATGCTGTAGAAATCCACAATGCTTTAAGAAATCCGATCTCTTCATAGTTCCAACCATTATCTTCAGCATATTTTTTTACATGAGGGGCGATTTTTGGCAGCGAGAAATGAGATGCTGCAGGTAATAGATGGTGCTCGATTTGATAATCGAGGCCGACGAAAAAGAAACTGCCGATTCTGCCCATTTTAATCCGTCTACTGGTTTCGACCTGTAATCTCCAGTTCTCATCGCACTCGTAGGTGATCGGTCTTGCGGCATGGCCGACTATGAATATCATCGAGAGGAATAAACCAACAAGAGCCCACAATAGTCCATAGAATCCTATGACCATCCACCAAGTGATTCCAGCCATAATTGGAACGGCAATCCAGAAGGTGAAGTGAAGGATTATCATCATCGAGTCGAGTGCCCAGACCCGATTGAATCTTTTCCTTTTCGAAACGGTGAATGGATGTGAGATCAGATATTTAATCCCTTCAAAGCGCATCGAATGACCAGCAAAAAGTGTCAATGGCCAGAACAGTAATCCTTGGAGGTGTTTTTGGAAGAATTTCATAATTCCGCCCGACCTTTCGTAATCGACCGAGCTAAAAGCCAAAGGCCAGCCATGTATATCGGGATCTTTATCGATGACATTTGGCATAGCATGGTGCTTTACATTGTGTTTTTCGCGCCAATATTCCATCGACATTCCGGCAAAGAGCGGAAATACAATCGCAGCAAGGCTAAGATTTCCCCAGCGTGAATTACAAGCCGAAGAGTGAACTCCTTCGTGGCCCGTCATGGCTAATGTGGTGGAAAACAATCCGGTTAGGGGTAATAATGCTAGGCTCCACCATAACGATAAGCGAATATGAGCAAAGTATAGCAATCCAACGATTACAAATAATAATCCGACCTTAGACCATGATTTAATCGCCGATTTTTCCAATAAACCTCGATTCTGGAGGTCTTTCCTTAAAGCAGCGATTGGGTGTTGTGCCATGTCGGTGCCTCCTCAATTTAATTTAGGGGCGGTGGAGACACTTAATGAAAGTTACACCCTCCTGAAAAACTACGATGCATTCTAAAGCCTATATTAAAGGAGTAATTAGGTAAAAATGTGGACGCGGGGGGAGTGAACTCGACTGAGCAAAGCGAGGGAAGTTCACGACCTAAGTGGGCACCGCTAATTGAATTTGAATGAAAAGGTGGACGCGGGGGGGTTTGAACCCGGACGCGTGTGCGGCCATATTGCTGAAAAAAGTACAGCACACGCTGGGTTCAAATCCCTCAGCGCCACCGCTATATGAATCCTGATGAAAAGGTGGACGCTGGGGGATTTGAACCCCCGACATCTTGGTTGCAAACCAAGCACTCTTCCAACTGAGCTAAGCGCCCTTCTCATCCCTTCGGGCAGGCTTCTCCCTTTTGAGGATTCACACGCGGTCGATAGTCGCGTCACGGTCTGGGCCAACGCCTACCGAGGATATTTCCACGCCGATTAGAGACTCTAATTTGTTGATATAACTCTGCGCTGCTGCTGGTAATCCCTTGAACCCTATGCCTTTAGCATTGCATTTCTTTGCGATTCCGAGCCATTCTTCGGCAGAGAGCATTGGGAATCCTGGCATGGAGACATAAACCGGTTTACAACTCTCGATCTCGATAGCACTGGCCGGCATTTCGTGAATCTTTTTACCCTCAATTTCGTAGCCAACACAAATTTTTATTTCCTCGAGCCCACCAAGAACATCGAGTTTGGTCAGAGCGATTTGGGTGAAGCCGTTGATTCGGTTAGCATGCCGCATGACTACTGCATCGAACCAACCACAGCGGCGCTTACGGCCGGTAGTAGTGCCAAATTCGTGGCCAATAACACCGAGATGTTCGCCGTCATCATCGAATAATTCGGTCGGCATATGACCATGCCCTACTCTGGTGATATAGGCCTTGGTGATACCTATCACCTGATCTACATGGCCACCGTGAATGCCTGCGCCATGGCTTGCGTTTCCTCTTGAGGTTACCGAGGAGGTAACATATGGGTACGTTCCTTGGTCGATATCGAGTAAACAACCTTGAGCACCCTCAAGGATAATGTGTTCGCCCATCTTTAGAGCGTTATCGAGTAAAACACCAGTATTGGTGATCGCATTAGCGAACCGCATTGAAATCCAATCTAGCTGTTCTTTGAGTTCTTCGGCAGTCACCCGCTGTTGGCAACCAGCATTAGCTAATTGTAAATTTTGACGAATTGCCATGTCCTCAGGATTACAATGAGGTAGATCTGAGAATCTAATCCCAATACGATTAATCTTGTCAGCATAGGTGGGTCCAATGCCTCTTCCAGTAGTTCCAATTTTTTTATCCAAACCATCGAGGTATCGATGGTATGGCAAAATGATATGTGCACGAGCACTGATGAATAATCTTGAACCTGCTGGATCGGTTCCGCCACCTTCGACCCAATCGTTTAGTTCCCGGTCTAAGACCCAAGGATCGATTACCATGCCATCCCCGAGTACTAATCCACAATCCTCACGGGTGATTCCAGAGGGTAAGAGATGGAATTTGAGAATACGATCTCCTATCACTACAGTATGTCCAGCATTATTACCGCCTTGGAATCGAACGACCCAAGATGCAGTATTGGCCAAACGGTCTACCAATTTCCCTTTACCTTCATCGCCCCACTGGGCGCCGAGTATGACAGTCGCAGACATGTGCTTCCCCGAGCCATCCCGTGTGAAAGTACTCCATGAACCCTCCTGCGGTATTGAAGCAGCAAATACATGGGTTAATAAGGGGCTACAACACACTATTGTTGTTAAGAGAAGATTTTGCGACAATCTGCCGCTATCCCTCATTAAGATAATTAATAGTCACCGGATAGTTAATATACCTGTGGCGTGCACTATACAACCCGGAGTTGAGAACAATGAACGAGAATGAAAAACCCAGCCAAAGCCGCAAAAAAACCAGCCCCCGATCGGGACTAGGATCGAGTAGACCAAGCCGAAGAGTAGTCGATGGACATACACGGCCTTGTACCGAATGTGGACTAGTAGATTGGAAATTAGATGATTCAAGAGGTGAGGTTTCGTGCAACTCTTGTGGACTTGTAGTTGAGGAGAATGTCATTGACCCTGGAGCCGAATGGACCAACCACGCAAATACCGGCGTCGATAGATCTAGAGTTGGAGCTCCGATTACCCAGACTTTAGCAGATAAGGGATTGAATACTTCAATTGCAGCATCGGATTTGACATCCGGTGGTGCTTCGAGAAATAGAATCAGCGCAAGGTCTCGGCGCGAATGGCGCCGACGCCGAGTTATTGATGAACGCTCCAAAACTCGTCAAAGTAAGGTTAGAAACCGAGTTAAGGCATTCCAGTATATTCGTGACCGCTCCGAATTACCCAGTTCGCTAAAGGAAGAAGCTTGCAGGATATATGGCATGCTTTCAGACGAAGGTTTCGTTACCGGTCGTTCGATTGCTGGAGTTACCGCGGCATGTACATATTTAGTTGCTCGAAAAGAAGGTATTCCTCGGAAAATCTCAGATTTAGCCGAAAAGTTTCACGTTGCTGAAAAGGAGTTGTCTCGTCTGATTCGAGGGGTCTCTCGCAGATTCAATATGCACACAATTACCTTGCCATCTCAATTTTTCCAAAAATTTGTTTCGGATTTGGAATTGCCACCAGAGACCATGATTATTTTGGATCGGCTTTGGAATACTATCGAGCCTCATAACGATATTTGGCAAGGCAAAAAACCGATGGGTGTTGCTGCTGCTCTGATTTACAAGGCGGCTACTGAAGGCGGTTTTCGCCGAACTCAAAACGATATATGCAAGGTTGCAAGTGTTTCCGAGGTCACACTTAGAGGGCTCATCAAGCAAATCGACGGCCTGTTGGAAAGTATCAACACTCCGAGGGCTTGATTGAACAATGTTCATTTGGTTCATCGACACGCAGTGATAGTATGAGCCACCAAACCAACCGAACCCAGCGCAAGGTCCGAATCCCTTCTAGTTCATCCAAGAAGGGCACTAAGTCCAAGAACGCCAAGCCCGGTGACATCAGTTGTGGTATCAAGGCTTGCGATGGTTTTTCAGACAAACATCTTGGGGGCCGTCACTTTCACAAGAGAACGCAATCGAAACCTGGGGTGATGGTACTTTCACCATTCGTAAAAGCAGGGTAAGAGTTTGTAAAACATGCTACAAGGTGTGGAAAAAGGATAACAAGGACGAATCCACTGCTCATTATTGAAGCCTAATTAATCACTTTCACTTTTTTGACCACGGGTGTGGGAAAAGAATGAGGTCCCTCGACGTTCATCATTTAGTTCATGAGACAGATGAGGACGGTAATTCGCTCGATGGTGATACCTTCGGGAAATATAGTAGCAATGGACGATGGAACGATTTCTTGGCGCAAAAACCGGGATAGGCCGCGCCACTGTAGAATTGAATCTCAAGCAAGTGTGATGTTAGGATTGATGGGGCCCATGGGTAATATCGATCGTATAGTCGTAGGCGATATCAACGGCGCTGTTAATGTGATATCATTAGCTCGAATGGAAGTGGTCGATAAATTTGTAGTAAGTGACTCCACGATTAGATCCTTATGCTCTTGTTCGATGAGTGGTGAAAGTATCCTCGCTGGGTGCGAGGATGGCGGCATCCACATGGTGGGACCTGATGTACCAGGACGCACGGTCAGGCTATTCCAATTGGACGGCCCGGCTTCAGCGATTCGAGTGGTCGGCCAATCATTGCATATCCAACAGGGCTGGGAAAGAAAAATTCTCGATTGGACCGGGCAATCTACTACATTTGACACATCGAGTATTCAACCCTCACTTGCTCTTGCGTGAAAATTCGATCTCATCCAAAGGCCAGGGGTCGGGAGGGGTAAGGAAATATGCGGTTCGTGCCGGACGAGGCCAAGAGCGAGGGACCTTGCCACTTTGCTCGAAGATCTCTTCAAAAAACTCAAGATGACGGTTTAGAATATCATCGATGTGATCCCGCCCTTTTATCGTCGGTCCGCGAGCTGGAACAATGCTCTCACAACTTAAATCATGAATTATTTTTAACGAATCTATCATCTCCGTCAAACATCCCCCTGGCATGTCCCAGCGAGATGGAGAGTCTGCCCGGGGTAATACCGAGCCAGCGACTAATACCCCTCGTTGTGATTCAAAATAACCCATCCCATCCGGGGTATGCCCTGGTAAAGAAAGTGCGGTTATCACACCATCTCCCATTTCAAAGGTCTCGCCCTGAACCACCGGCTCACATTTTGTAGAAGGCATATCAGAGTCGTAACGATTGGCCCAAGTAGTGAAAAAGTCCCCGGTATCCATAGCAGAAATTGCCGAAGGGTGAATGTGGATTGGGACATTGTCATGTGTTTCTGAAATGTGACCCGCTGCACCGCAAAATGGAAATCTTCTGCTGGTCAATAAAATTCTTTCCAATTTAATTGAGCCCAAATGGCCTGCTAAACGCTCAAGTTGTAATATTTGATACCAAGTTGTACCGGTATCTACCATTATAGAAGATTCCGATCCAACCATGATGACCGCATTTGCATCGTGGTGAATCCCAGGTAAACGAGTAATGCGCACGGCTCGACCAAGAGGACCTAGTCCTTGAAACAGTTGGACTGCTTTCGGCTGGATTGGGTTAAATAGAGGAAGTAGGTCGCAGGCAACATGGCTAGATTCCCAGAGGCTGAAGCACGCTTACTTCACGTCAAAATATGCATGAAGTGCAATGCACGCAATGCATTCCGCGCTGCAAAGTGTCGCAAGTGCTCTTACAAGGGATTGCGACCTAAGAATGTAGAGCGCAAAGGCGCATGATTGTAATTCACTTTGAGAATTAGTCTCAAATGCCGAGTAGTGGCAAAATAAACACCATCGGCTCACCTACTAAAATTAACGGAATTAGGGCCGGCCATAAAAACAAAAGTAGCGGGAATTTACGGGTAATCCAAACCCGTTGAACCCCCAAGTCCTTGAGTTCTTGTATCGAAATTTGCAGTTGTTCAGCACTTGGTGTTCGACTTGGAGCTTTTGTTCGATGGTAGATTTTCTTCTCGCCATCAGGCATTTCAATCAGGCTGGTCAACAACCAAACATGCCTATTGGCGATCGTATCGATGTCCATCATCTCAGCATGCCAGAATAATCGTAGGTTGAAATTACCATCCTTGATATTGCGAAACATCAATATAAATGGCAACAAAAGGAAGGCTGCACCACCCCAAATCAAGATTGCTATCGCTGGAGGCAAAGCAAAGATTGCTTCATTTAATGAATCAGGATAAATGACCGGCACCGCTGACCAAGATGGAAGCAATATTGCAATCCACATCAGGCTCTTGGAATCCGCACCACCGTGAATCAATCTAAATCTCCAAGCCATGTCTACCAAGAAAATCGGTAAAATTACCAATATTGTCGACCACCATAGTATCGATTGAGTATCACCATATTTGTATATTATATCGAAAGGTTGTTCCGAACCATGAATCAGCGCACCTTGAACGATTCCAACTAATCCAAGCAGATACCATAGGCAAACCGAGATGTCCAGAAACTTACCCTTGAAGATGTCATTCAAACTTGGTTTACCGATTACTGCGATTGAAGCATAGGCGACGACACCGGCTGCCGTAGCAAAGATGTACCATTCAGCATCTTGATTCATCAGGTCAACAGCCCAGAGAAAAATCGCTGGTTTCGACCAGGTTATCCAGAATTCATTAGGGACTCTTCGATCCTTATGGTCGAGCCAAGCCGCTATTCCCAGTGCAAGGAGCAGGACGCTGAATCTGGTCCATGCAATGATTTGAGCTGATTCCATGCCTAGCCGGTGTCGGCAATCAACTTAAAGGAGGCCCACTTGAGCACATCTTGCACGAGGCTTTTGTGTGGGTGAGAAAAATGTCCGACCTAGAAACCAAGTTAATCCAGATTTCGACCGTTATCAATCAAATTGATGACCCTAAAGTTCCAAGGAATATCCGCAAGGGGGCCAAAGATGCTTGCACTCAATGGCTGCTAAACAAGGGTAAGCAGATGGATGTAAGAATTGCAATCACCCAAAATAAACTCGAGGAACTTTACGAAGATCCAAATATTCCCCCAGAGTTTGGAACCCTTATCTTGATGATCAATACCGAACTTGAGAAATTACTCCGTGAGCTTCTTTGAAGAAGATTTATTCTTCTTCATCGTCGATTAAATGGGCGATCAAATCCTTGAGATAAGGTCGAACCTCTTTTGATAGTCGGCCGATTAATAATTTGTCGATTAAATTACTTTCTTGTGGAGTACCCTTTGCCGCTAATAGGATAAAGTCGATCTCTTGTTGTTTTGCACGTCCCCTTTTCAGAATCGTAGCAGCAGAAGACCGACCGGCTACCAAGGCTGTGGCCTCATCAGAAACCCCGAGCATTTTTTGGAGATCTTTCAATTTACGAGTTTCCCCTACCGATAGAACCCCGTCGCGCAAAGCATCAGACCAAGCTTCTTCTAAAGTAGGTGCTCGTTCTGATATCAAAATTGCAAATGGTCTGGTCTCTTCGATATTTTCGAGGACAATTTTCACAATCACAAATAGAGGCACCGCCAATACCATCCCTACGATGCCCCAGAGCCAGAATGAAAATGCGGTCAACAGAAGTAGAACTACTGGCGAAAGGTCGAGGGCTCGACCGGCCCATTTTGTTTCGATATAATTGCCCCAAACCTGCTGATTGAGCAATAAGAGGAAAATTAACATCATTAGATGTGGAGGAGTGAGGATAATCAAACCGAGGAAAATCGGTGGAACCGTCGCGATCAATGACCCTATATATGGCACATAATTGAACACAAAAGTCATAACAGCCCAAACGAACCAAAGATCGATACCATACATCCACATTATAATTCCCGCTAATAATGCAGTTCCAAATCCACAACCGGTTTTAACAACGATATAGGTATTCACCGATTCTTGAATTTGTGTTGTTATCAATTCCATTCGATGAGACGTTCCACCTGGCCAAGCTCTATCGATTCTTCCTGGTAAAAGATGTGCTTCAAATATGATAAAAATCAAAAAGAATAAAACCGTGATTCCTGTGGTTAATGCTCCGCCAATCCCACTCAACATCGAAACGAGTACCCCGGTTACCGGACCACCGGAACCAACGCCTACATCTTCGAGGTCCCCCCCTACTGTATCGGAATCACCTTTGACCAAGTCTTTGAGAAGTGGACCGACTATCGGGAGATCTTTGAGATTATTCCACTTCCGATCTAATTTATGATCGTATTCGATTAACCGTTCTTCATCATCAGTAAAATCCTGAGCCTGAGACCAAGCAAAAAAAGCGGTTGATGTCACTACCAATACTGCCAAAAGCAACATGGTTAAAAAGGACAAAAACTCTGGAAAACCATTATCTGATAATTTATCTGCACCGGGTTTTAGGACGAAGTAAATCGCCATTGCGATAAAAAATGGTTTTAGAACCGTCTCGAGATAAATTAGAGCTAATATCGCTAATGCGATGATAATCATCGAATGAGAAGTGGTTGCTACTCTTCGATGAAAGGGCTTGTTCAAAATCACATTTGAAATTTCGCCCATGACCACGACAGGACCAACTCACTCTTCAATATGCCCACTACTTTGTGGGCTTAGTGAAGTGGTCTTGAATTGCAAAAAGAGGGCTATTATCATCATTATCCCACACAGGTGGAACGCACTTGCATTGGATAGTAGCCCGTTCCTTTGTACGGTGTAATCCCAAACCAAACCTCCGGTGAGGGGGCCTAGGATTCTGGCGAATGCGCTGGCGGATTCTTGGGCACCCATCACCATCCCCATCTCTTGACCGGCAAGGCGAGTATTTTGAGCCAATATAGCAGCATAGGAGGGCTGGAATAAGCCATTTCCTGTACTGATTAGTATTACCACGCCCATCATTGATAACCAAACCCATTCGGTCGAAACATGGGGTATTAAACTAAGCCCAAGACCACAGATTAGAGTTCCGATTTTCATCAGTTTAATCGAACCGAATTTCTTGGTCAATCTGCCGATTAAGAATCCTTGTATCAATAGTCCATTGAGGCCAATAATCGCAAATACCCGGCCGTTTTCTGCTTCGCTGAATCCTAAACCTGATTCGGTGAATAGAACGAATACCGCATGCATGATAGTGAATCCATAAGTGAACATGACTCCAATCATAATTAAATTTCCAAGCGATGGCATTCTTGATACCGTTTTTAAATCATTGAGCATTATGGATATTTGGTTCAGTGGATTTAGTGAACCGCTCTCTGTTCTATGCTCCACTTGATGCGATTCTGGTAGTTTTTTAAGTGCTAATGCAAAGGATGCAAGCGATAATGCTGATGCGATAGCACAAGGGAGCAAATATGGATTACTATCAAAAATTGTATTGGAAAACAAGTCCCACTTTTGTGCAGGGCTCGAGAATTCTCCACCCAAAAATGGACCGATAGTGAATCCCAAGCCAAATGATGCACCGATTAAGCCCATCCTCTTGGCTAAATTTGTATGGTCCGATATATCGCCGATATATGCTTTGGCTACTGCGATATTTGCATTGAAAGCGCCAGCGAAAAACCTTGCAATCAAGGCCATGGTCAAACTTGAGGACAAACCAAAAGCGGTAAAGAATACGGTATTTCCCAATAATCCTGCCATAATTACTGGTCGACGACCAATTCGATCAGAAAGTGAGCCCCAAAAGGGAGAGAATAAAAATTGAGCTGCCGAATAGGACAATAACATTAAGCCAATCCAAAATCCGAATTCGATTATTCCTTCCTTAGTCGCTAAATCCTCGATGAAATAAGTCAGGAATGGAATGATAATTCCAAAACCTATCATATCGATCATTACGACCAAAAATAGAATGAATAAAGCAGAACCATCACTTTTCTGTACGGCCACCCAAATCACCACTTTGCCGAATTCACGACGGTTGAGACGATGGTGATACCTCGGGAGTTAATCGGTCGATAACCGCACTTAGTCGCTTTACTAGACTGGTTTTCTTAGCACCTCTAATCAATGCGTGTTCCATAACCTCATCCAATGTATCGACTGCGATAACCTCTACATGTTCAAATTGTGGATCTAATAAGACATCTTGTTCATTCGCTCTTGGAATGATAATGGTCTTGATACCGCATCGAGCCGCTGCTTCAATCTTAGCGGTTACCCCGCCGATTGGTAGTACCTCGCCCCGAACAGATAATGATCCAGTCATTGCAAGATCTTGGCGGATTGGAATGTTTTCTAGCGCAGAAATTATCGCGGTTGCAATTGTTATCGATGCCGAGTCTCCGTCTACCCCGTGGGTATCGACAAATTGGATGTGAATATCGTAATCCGCTACATTTTTGCCGGTTAATTTCTTGATAACCGCACTTACATTAGTAACGCTTTCCTTGGCTAAATCCGAAAGTCCGCCGGTTGCAAATACTTTACCGCCACTCGATTGAGATGGGGTGACCAAAGCCTCGACCGGTAACATAATCCCACTATAATCAGATAATCCAGAATCCGCACCCAGAACTGCTAATCCGTTGACTCGACCAATGCGTTCACCGGAATTAACTGTCAGCGAATAATCCAGGCGGCGTTCAATCATTCGGTCTGCAACTTGTTGCTCCAATGGCTTTGCGATATTTCGAGCCGCCAATACATGGCGAGAAGTAACTAATTCTGCTTTATCCTCGCGTGCGAGATCTCCAGCGATTCTAACCAGCCCTCCAAGCTCTCTCAATCTCAAACTGAGTTTACCTCGGCGACCTGCACGGCGCTGTGCCTCTCGTAAAATAACCGCTACACCAGAGCGATCAAAGTGAGGAATCTCACGGCTGGAGCCAATATCACGCCGAACCTCTTGTGCTATAAATCGAATCAAACGACGTCGATTACCGACCGTATCTGGCATAACTGAATTGACATAAACCTCGTAACCATAACCACGAATACGACTGCGCAAAGCCGGATGCATTCCTTGGACCGCATCGAGATTTCCAGCAGCGATCAAAATGAAATCACACGGAACTGGCTCGGACTTGGTAAGTGCACCACTCGAACGTTCTGAACGGCCGGTGATTGGGAAGGCTCGCTCTTGCATAGCGGTTAGCAAAGCTTGTTGCTCTTCCAAACGTAAGAGATTAATCTCGTCGATGTAAAGCACTCCGCCGTGAGCACGGTGAATCGCACCTGGCTCAACTCTGTCATGAGCAGGGGTTTCCATCCCGCCCGATTGGAACGGATCATGTCTTACATCCCCGAGTAAACTGCCCGAAAGTGTTCCTGTAGCATCGACAAATGGTGGCGGGTCGCTGCTTTCCCGTTTGACCAAAACTTTGGGGATACGTCCTTCGTCAGCGCCCCCCATTCTTGAACGTAAGAACATATAACCGAACATCAAGAGTAACATTCCGAATAATAGGGTGAGGATATCGCCCGATTGAATTGCTACAACTGCTAGTAAAAATGCAATCGCAATGAATCCAATCATCAACATTTTTTGGTTTTTCTCTTTTTGAATTCGAATCGCTTCTTTTTGGGCTTTGACGATTCTATCGCCTCGTCCTGCTGGAACGGTACGAACCCGGGGTTCGTTTTCATCGTCCTCATTTGGGTAGCAAAGAACATCTTCCAACTTATCCATTGGAAGTAATTCTGTAATCGAACGGGCAAGCATCGATTTTCCGGTTCCGGGATCACCAATCATCATCATGTGGCGTCTTTGTTCTGCCGCTTTTCTAATAACGATAGAACCGGCATCTTGGCCAATCACTTGGTCAACCAATCTTTCTGGGACTGGAACTTCACTTGTACTCTCAAAATTGATGGTGCGGACCCATTCATCGACCGGAGTGTCTACAAGAATCGGAGCCTCATTCAAATCAGTACTCCAAATAGTGACCATTTCCTCTTCATCCGAAGGGGTCTCGTCAATTGGCACTTCGTCTGACACGTCTATCCCTCCACACCCGACCATTTTAGGCGTTTGTACTCAACCAGTAGGTCAACAACGGCCTTGATGGTCGAAATTACTGTTGGTATTGGTGGCCATAATATGACCATTGTTCCATTGTCCACCCGTCTGGAAGACCACCAGAAGGTAGTGGTAGCGCCCCTTGTGGAACGACCGACGGTGCTGGAACTGCAACCGGTTGGGTGAAGATTTCTTGGGCCCCACCGTACATCGAGTTGGCCGCGGTATCGTTTGCTGGGAGGGCGTTTGCCCAATCAATAATTTCAATTCCATCGTTATTCTTTCCACCGCGGACCATAAGAAGTCCGACGATCAATATAAGGATAATAACACTGATAATACCTAATAGAACACTCATGTCCAGGCCTTCAGAACCATCGCTATTTGCAGATTTGGTATCATCGCTTAAGCAGGTTCCATAACTACATGCCTCTTTATAATCGCTATTCAGCTCATCAAGTTCTGCAGTAGCAGCAGTATGTTCAGAAGACCCTACTTCTAACTGTTTTAATTCGGATTCCATGGTTGCAATCTTTGCTTCCAAGTCAGCGATTAAGGCCGCAACTGTCTCTTCATCCATAGTTTCTGGCCCTGGTTTTTCTTCGGCTGCTGTCCAATAAATATTGTCTTTGAATTCGTATTTCTCGCCAGCAGAATCGACTGCTACGACCTTTACCAATTTCATTTGATCTTTTTGACGCATTCCGTCTTCTCCTAATTGGCCCTTGAAGGGGTCAAAGGTCCAGCCCAGACTCTTCTGAGTGATGTCGTGCTCGTGCACGATGTTTAGACGACATTCCCCCGTTAATTCATTGCAGAGTTGCCAAGTGCTTGACAGAGAAGTAATTGTTACATCATCCTTGTTTAAGAACATAGTAACCTGAGGCATCTCCTCAATATAAACACTGGTTACAGAGATCTTTACATCGCCGTCAGGTCCTTCTCCAACCAGTAATGGAACGCTGTCGTAAACATCTACAACGATGTCGTAAAGATTGGAATCATAACGGTCTTCAACTTTAATTGTAACAGTTTGTAAGCCTTCTGTATTCCAAAACATGGTTAATGTATTAGCGAGGAAATCGATGCGAGCAGCACCTGGTACGGGGTTGGTTGCTGTGACGGCAACAATCCCGACGTCACCGTCGATATCGCTTAAGATGTCATCTAGATAGATTATTTTCTGGACTCCAACCTTTAGCCGTATATCTTGGTAATCGGTAAGGTCCAAGCGAGGAGCATCATTGATTGGATTGATTGCAAGAGTAACCAATTGATCGGAGTAGGGCAATGTACCATCGCTTGCTCGGATGGTGATTGTAGTCTCTCCGGTCACGTCGTCCCAGGACTCTCCGGTCACGTCGTTATCTTTGGGCTCAAAGTTGAGGGTGAAGTCACGCAGATCTAAATTAAATAATTCAGGGTTGGTGCCAGAATCTACGATAGCCAAGACCAAATCTTCAGAACTTGCGAGGCTACCATCGTCATTGGTATCCGAAAGATAAGGTAAGAAATTGATTGAACCAGAGGTTCCTTCATCGACATATTGCTTCTCTACACCGGCCCAGCGGGGCTGGCCGTTTTCGATGACATTGAACAATAGAGTTCCATGAGCTATATCGGTTCCGTCATCGACATTGACCTCGATTCCGCTTGGGGTAGGAGATCCTGAAACGTAGCGGATATTCTCGAAGTAAACCTCAATCTGTTTAGTTTCATTATGATAAGCGATGAAGTTTGGACTTGTACTTGTGATGACCAAATCCTCTAATAAGGTTTCAGCATCATTGATATTATCACTAATATTAACCATGACATTCTGCGTCTGAACCTTGACGGTTGGTACTGGATGTGAATTAATTATAGGAAATGCATTCATTAATTTGAACGCGTTCTCAGTTACTTGCCACTCACTTTTTTGGTCACGTGAATCGCTTGCACGGATTTGCAAGTCGTAATAACCGGCTCCCATTTCCATGGTCGGGCTTAGCAAAAACTGACGGTGTTCGTTTTCGGTATCGACATTATATGTCGTTTCACCGCCAGAGATGATGCTTGAATTCCAAACGTTTGTTCCGTGTGGTGTATATTGAAGTTCGAATGTGAAGAAAGAGGTGTTTATATCGACTTCATCATTCACATTAACTTTTGCTTCGACAAAGAAATTAGTCCCTCTCTCAATTTGATTTGAATCAATAACTTGGGCTTTGCGACTGGTTGGAATTAAATCGTGAGCAATTATCAATGTGTCATCATTATTGCTTCCACGGGCATCATTTGTCAATCCAGTTAGTTCTACACCGAAAGTGGTCTGATAATTTGAATCTGCTAAAGTGGTAGTATCAAACGATACGCTAAATGATTTGGAGACTCCAGTAGTTGCGAAGTTGCCAATACTTTGAGGTGAATCGATGTATGCCTTGGAAATTCCATCCTTGTAATAGAATTGAAGGTCGCCTCCATCGTCATATGCATCGACGCCGAAGTTTTTGATTGATACATCAAGATCGATGATATCACCATTGATATAACCGCCATTTACCGCAGCAGGATTATCGAGTGATAAATCGAATAATCCCAAGTCTATCAATGGAGCCATATTGGAATCGGATGCCGAAAGAACATCTCTGTGGCTGGTGTGATCTCCGCTTAGCAATGCTGCGACGGTTAGGAAATTATCAGCAGCGGTATGACCTCCACCTGCTCGGACCACATTGATTGGAACCGACCAAGTGGTGGTAACCGACTGACCTGCGGTTAAAGTTAGAGATTCAAAGCCACTACCCGCGCTATTCAACAACCACTTCTGCCAGATGTGATGTGGGTTTTGCGAACTGCCATCATAAACTTCAGGTGAGGTTTCTTCAGCTACTGCAGAATAGAGATAAACGGTTTTGGAACCGCTGCCAGAATATGCAGCAGTGATTTGGATATCCATCTTATTTCCATTTTCAGATTGGATCACCGAGAGAGTGTAATCATTACCATTTTTGGTATTTCCGCCATTTTGGTAATATGAATCATATGTTTGACCGCCGACGGTATAGTAGGTACCCGAGGGTGCATCTCCAAAGACATTAACCGGTATTCCTCCAGTATATCCTGGTGCGTTCTGAATATGAGAACGACGATTTATCGGCCCATCAGATGGCCAACCGGTCGTAGAAGATTCCCAGAAAGACATGTAGGTGAAGTCATCACCATTCGATTGAGAAAGAGAATGCAGACTTGCTGAAGCGGTTTTACAAGGACCACACCAATGAGCACCCATATATTCTGCAAATACCGGATGACCTGGACTAGTTGCATCCATTTCTACCGGTAGATCTTCCAATTCAGTAGGAGTGTTTTGTTGTTCTGAAATCAACCCGCCGAGGGATGCAAAGATGCTAATTAACATTAAGCAAACAATCGATAGGGCAGTCATAGGTGCAGTCTTCATGCTCTTAGGCTCGGCATATCAAGTATATGAACATAAGTAATCCATGTCAGTTCCCCCCTAAGGGGGGATATTGCCACCTCCAAGCGAATCGTTCTTGGCATGGATGTCCTCGGACAAACATGTCTGAGTGGATTGTCATCATGGAGGGTGAAGGCAAAGTTCACATCGTAAAACTCGAGGATGAACTTCGCAAGCACAAGGGATTGGGCGTCATCAATACCGTTAAACTACTCGGTGATTTAGAGATTGGTCAAGAGGTTTTGATCGGTCAAAAATACTTGAAAAGAATGCCCGCCCGGCTGCCTGAATTAATCGCCGGAATGGCCAGAAGAGCCCAAACTATCAGCGCAAAAGACGCTGGTGCTTTCATCACGAAATTGGGCATTGGAGCCGGTGATTGTGTACTTGAAGCCGGTTTGGGTTCAGGTGGGCTTTCGCTCCATCTGGCAAAGGTCATTGGCAACTCAGGACATCTGGTTAGCGCTGAACCGCGCGACCAGCATGCAAAGGTAGGTTTGATAAATTTAGAGCGAGCAAAATTTTGCTTCGATGAATTCCCTCAACACACCCATATCGAGGGTATGTTAGAAGACGTAGTTCCCGATATGGAATTCGATGCAGTAATTCTCGATATGCCGGTCCATACCCCGGCGATTCTTGCCTGTGCTCCAAAATTGAAATTGGGCGGGAGAATTGGGTGTTATGCTCCAACGACAACTCAGTTGGAAGATTGTTGGCAAGCCTGCGAAGATGCAGGCTTAGAGGTAGAATGGGCCGGGGAATTAATCGAGCGGCCTTGGGGACGTACCAGCAAAGGTGGAATGAGGCCAATAAATGGGCCGTTTGGGCATACTGCGTTTTTGTTATTTGCGCAAAAGCGTAAATGACTCATTCGATAACCCTGATTTTCGAATCACATTTCGGACAGGTGAATTTGAATGGGGGCTCGCTTCCTCTTGGAATACCCAACAATGTTTCACAACCACAGCATGTCACCTTGTTATCCTCATCGATTCTGACTTCATTGACCCCTAGAGGAATCTCTTCGTCTTCTTCCTCCTCCTCCTCTTCATCTTTTTCAACTGGCTTTCGCAATTTGATATATGTTAATAATAAAAGAACTATAATCCAACCTGTGGCTAAGGCGGTGATCGAGTTTTTATTGGAAATTTCCATCGCTCCGAAGTTAAGCCCATCTGGTGCGACATGAGGCCCCTCGACTGTTATCATGATCGCAGTAGACTCATCGTTGACGGTAGCACCCTCTATCTGAGTTATCGCTCTAATGCTAATTTCGGCTTCATAGCCCTCTAATTCATTTGAAATCAATAAGATATTGAAGTCTTGACAACCCATGCTCGATAGAACAAATGTGTTATTCAGATCTTCCTCCCCTGAATGAGAAAACTGCGCACCCATGCGTAATGAATTCTTTCCAGTGGTTTCTAACTTCCCCTCTATCCATGCATTAGCTTGATTGCAAACTCGAATTAATACCTTTTTATCATCTCGCATATTCATATCGAAATCGACATCGGAGATGGTGAAAGAAACAACACCACTCGTTGACCAAATTGGTTCTACTGTATATACTTCGATTTGGGTTATTACCAATTCGGTACGAGCTGCCGAGGTTAACCTGAAGGTTATGATATCCAATCCAGCACTAGCTCCATCTGGGATGACACAAGACCAAGTTATCGGTTGTGAAGAAGCGCTAGGTGCCAATTCGACCACCGTGTCGATACCACAATCCAATTCGAGAGTAGTTATCATCATTTGATCGAAACCGGTTCCAGTATTGGTAATCACTACAGTTCCATGAATCACTTGGCCTGGTTCGGCTAACTCATCATCGGACATGACAGTAATAGTTCCATCAGCGATTTGGGGCACGATGGTGAATTGGAGTGAATCACCAATATCCGAATCAGCATTGCTAGTGACATTCAATCCAAGAACGACTCCTGCCGCAGAAGCGCCAGAAGAGATCTCGCGCACGGTGAGGGTCAAGGTTTGAGATTGCCCAGCCTCAAGAGTTAGGGATAGCGCATCTATCGATGTTGAGAACCATTGTGAAGTTGAACTGGTATCGACCTCCAAAGTGAAAGTGGATTGAGCGGTTCCAAGATTTGTCACCATCACCGAGAGATTCTGCTCGACCAATGGTGATGCGATGATTCGGTTATTGACACTTGAAAGTAATACGTCATAGCGATTTTCGATTATCAGATTCAATGAAATTGCGGTGCTGGTCGCACCTTGTTTGAAGGTAATCAATATATTGTGCTGACCCGGGGTCAAATCATTTGCTGCATTAAATGAGAGTAAAGCGACTATGCTCGAAGATGTATTGAGCAAGTAATCATCTTGATCGAATTCCAATATAACACCACCAGGAAGTCCATTGGTGGTGACACTTAAACTCAAATTTGACGAGCCAGTATTTTCTAAATCAAGGCTTAAGTTTGTGATTTGTCCCGGAACTAGAACCACTCTATTATCCGAAGGACCCATCAGTGAAAACTGACCAAATTCTCCAACCATGACATCAAATGACTTGTTGATGCTATCACCGGCACTATTGGCGCTGGTAAGACTAAATTGAAGTTCTATCAAGCCTGAGATTGTTGAGTCTGTGGTTAAACTAACGCTAACATATTGAGATTGTCCCCGCATCAATGTGAGTGGCCCCGGAGTTATGATAGTCATCCCATTAAAATCCGCAGCAGTCAATAACAGATCATCTTGTTCGGTCCCATTATTTATCAGTAAAACAAGAATTTCTTTTTCTACCTCAACACTCAAGTAAGGCTCGGTTGGTAAAATGAAATCTAAGGACCAAGCTTGACCGATGGTAATAGTGAATTGTAAAGTCTCTAATTGGTTGAGAACTTGGTCGAGGCTTGCTGAAAAAGTGAAACTACATTCATCGCCTTCATGGACTGATGCTGCGGCTTCTATCACCACATTCACAGTAGAATTAACCCCCGGTAGAATTCTAGAATTTAGAGTTGGAAGAGTAGCCGAGCAATTTCCTGAATCGGTTTGAATCGACCAAGACCAATTTGCATCAGCGGTAGATAGTGGGACTACCATGACCGATGAAGTTGAATTCAAGCCAGGTAATAATGTCTTTCCGACTTGATGGCTGAGTGAAAGGCCATAAACTGCAGTTACATTTACTACGAGTGTACTCATCACAGAAAAATTACCTAAAGCGCTGGCTGCATGCAGGTCAAATCCGAAATACCCGGGATTTTCGTTGGCGGGTATCGTCACTACAAGTATTGCTTGCCGGACCTCCCCCCCCGTCATATTATCCATCGTATCATCCAAAAAGCGCACTTGCCAACCCTGAGGAGAAGACATCAAAATTGTTCCATTTGAACTATTATCAGTATTATTGCCGGTACCATTTCCAGTCCCGTTTCCAGTGTTATTACCGGTACCATTTCCAGTCCCGTTTCCACTATTGTTGCCAGAATTATTGCCGGAATTGTTGCCGGATTGATTGTTGGAAGAATTGCTCCAATTCGCCCAAAAGCCAGCAAGGTCCGGCGATTGATCGACCGATAAAAGAAGTGTGTCTTGGACATTGCCATCGTTGCGAACCTCAATAGAAAGATTGAGTTCACTACCAGGAATCATTTCTTGCAAACCAGAATTACCGGTTTTTGATGCATCGATGGCTGGGAGATATGTTGGCAATACAGTCAATAAAATTACCAAATCGGTTGAAACATTTGCATCTGGCTCGGTCACAGTAATGGTAACAGAACCTGAATCATCAGGGCTTACATTGGTCGATAAACGGATTGCTATGCTTGTACTTTTGGTCAAAGTTGGGACTGCGTTGGATATAACTGGTTCGGTTGGAATAACTTCCCAGCCGGTTGGAGAACCGGCAACTGTGACATCATAAGACTCGATTGAAGAGCCATTATTATAGATGGAGAGAGTAATGTTTGTCGCTTGTCCTGGTGACAAGATGACATGAGATATATCGCTAGAAAGCCCGATAGTTGAATCGGCACTTGCCAAAGGAACCAATGGAGATATTCCCATCAATAAAACCAGAATGAGTGCTGATACTCGTCTCTGCATAGTGGGTCCGACTCATTTGCACCATTTCAGGCAATCGGCCCTTAGGGGCCGGTAAGATTCAATTTCGAAGTAACGAAATTATATCCTCATCGATGGCTTCCCATGGGAAAGCACCATCGATACCGGGTGTTCGGCCAAAATGACCACCTGCAGCGGTTGAGGCGTAGATTGGCCGAAGTAAACCCAAGGTATTTGCGATAGATTTTGGCTTGAAATCAAAGATTGAACTTACCCGATCGGTCAATTCTGCATCGGTTAAAGAAGAGGTGCCAAAAGATTCGACCCTTACGCTTACCGGTTCTGCAACCCCTATCACATAAGCGAGTTGAATTTCACAACGGTCGGCGAGTCCTGCTGCGACCACATGTTTGGCAGCCCAGCGGCTAGCATATGCTGCCGAACGATCGACCTTCGAAGGATCTTTTCCAGAAAAAGCCCCGCCACCGTGACGACCCATGCCACCATAGGTATCAACGATGATTTTTCGCCCGGTCAACCCAGCATCTGCATGTGGTCCGCCAGGATCGGCGAATCTGCCGGTTCCATTGACGATTAATTTGTATCCGGCTGCTAATAATTGGCTAGGGATTGCATCTTCAACCACGAATTCCTTGATTTGTGTCTCAATGAATTTGAGTTCTTTTACTTCATCCCCACCGAATCGATTCTTCAGGGCATCATCATGTTGAATTGCAATTACCACAGTATGGACCTTTGTGGGTTTGCCTGATTCATCATATTCGATGGTGACTTGGCTCTTTGCATCAGGTCGAGCCCAAGGTAGAGTCCCATCCTCCCGGCAAGTGGTAATTCGCCGGGTCAATCGCTGACTAAGGGCGGCTGCTAAAGGAAAATATCTGCCTTTTAATTGGTCGAAGCCCTCGGTTTCTGTACAAGCATAACCAAACATCAAACCTTGATCTCCAGCACCTTGTTCCGCGTTGGTCACGCCTTGGTTGATATCGGGCGATTGAGTGGTTATTTTGACGATAACCTCGCAGGATTCTTCGTTTGAAGCATCAAAACCAATCGAGTGGTCATCATAACCAATAATCACCGCAGTAGCTCTTGCAATAGATTCGTAATCCGGTTCTAAGCCGTTGAGTTTGACCTCGCCGGCTAAGAGGATTAATCCTTTGTCATCCCCACCTTTAACGCTAGTTTCCACCGCGACTTTTGCAAATTTATCGATGGCTAAACAGGCGTCTACGATCGCATCTGAAATAGCATCGCACAACTTATCGGGATGACCCGAAGCGACACTCTCGGAAGTGAACAAATCCCTTGCCATGGAGTTGTGGCCGTAATCGGCTGCCTATCAATCCTTGTGCTAATTTTAGCGATGACTTGATGGCATAAATCGACTCGCCCTCTTTTATGGGCACCGAAACCATCTGGCATCCAACCTCATACCGAACCCACACTTTGGAACAAATTCAAACAGATGGTGCTGATTTAGTTGGCAGCGAAGTAACCGTTTGTGGCTTTATGGAAGCGAACCGTGGGAAAGGAAAAATCTGCTTTATGGATTTGAGAGATGGAACTGGCCGAGTACAAATTTTTCTCAAACAAGGCGGGGTTAGCGATGAAGAGTTGGAATCTGCTCAAAACCTTAGCCGAGAATCAACCGTTCAAGTAATTGGTGAAGTCGCTCAAAAGCGCCCCCCGAAGGTTGCTGAAGGCCAACCTATACCCGCTCCAACCTACGAGGTTGTCGCATCAAAGTTCATAGTTGTAGCAAAAGCGGCCACACCGCTGCCATTAGGTGTTACCGACACCGTTTCAATCGGCTTAGATACCCGTCTGGATAATCGATTTCTCGACTTGCGTCGAGCTCATGTAAACGCGATGTTCACATTGCGCTCCAAGGTGTTACAATATGGGCGAGACCATTTAATAATGGAGGGATTCAAGGAGATTAATTCTCCGAAAATCATCGCTTCAGCCTCCGAAGGCGGAACAAATTTATTCCCTATGATGTACTTTGACACCCCTGCATTTCTCAGCCAAAGCCCGCAATTATACAAGCAGTTAACCATCCTTGGTGGCATGGAAAGAGTGTTTGAAATTGGCCCCGCTTTTAGAGCGGAAAACCATGACACTTATCGCCATCTAAATGAATTTATTTCCTTCGATATCGAAGGGGCTTGGATGAATGATGACGATGTAATGTGTGTTCAAGAACGTATGATCAATCATATTTGGCAAAGCGTCGCAGATAACGACCAAGATCAAATTGACATAATCAATAAATACCGTGAATCCCAAGAGGACCAGCCGATTACCGTAGACGTTCCGAGCCTACCATTTCCAAGAATTGAATATTGTGATGCAATAAAAATGATTCAAGAATCCGGTGCTAGCATCACTTGGGGTGATGATATTGATGCCGCTCATTGTGATATCATCGCAGAAAAATTTCCGGGTTTCCACTTTTTACCACGTTGGCCAATGGAACTGAAACCATTCTACATCCATCACATCACAGGCGAAACCGGTGCTACCGGTGAGCAACTCAGCCGCGGTTTCGACCTCAATTACGGTCGTGATGAGATGACCAGCGGTGGTCAGCGTGAGCATAATGTCGAAGTCCTAGAGCAAAATCTACGCAATAAAGACCTCAACCCCGCTGATTTCTCATTCTATACCGATGGATTCCGCTTCGGCGCACCACCTCACGCTGGCTGGGGGTTGGGCGTAGCACGATTATTGATGGTTCTAACCGGTGCACGAAATGTGCGTGAAACCGTTCTCTTCCCAAGGGACCGGCAACGAGTTACCCCGTAAGTTCAACTAACAAAGGTGATCAAATGCCTGTCGACCGTATGCAATGGGGAGCAGAGGAATGGCAGGTTGGTGACCTGTATATGCCTGAAGATCCATCTCCTTACCAGAAAGATTCCGGCATCCCTTGTATGATGCTGATTCACGGTGGATTTTGGAAATCTGAATATGGCATGGATTTGATGGCACCGATAGCAGAAGATTTGGCGGAGTCTGGCATCGCGGTATGGAATATAGAATTCAAGCGAACAACACCAGACCAAGAAGGCGTTTGGATGGACACCTTGTCCGATGTCATGCGAGCTTGGGGCCAACTCGCTCTCTTGCCAGGGATCGATACTGTACGGACAGGAATAATTGGACACTCTGCCGGTGGTCAACTCGCATTATTGATGGCAGCAAACGCGGAGAAAAAACCATGGTTGGTCGTCGCTCAAGCACCGATTGCAGATTTGATCGCTGCCGATAGAGAAAATCTTTCCGATGATGGCGATGCTGCAAGAAGGTGGGTCGGCTGTGGCCCAGAACAAGATGAATTACTCTGGAACCAATTGAATCCAATCAATAATTTGCCACAATGCCCGGTCCTATTAGTTCACGGAAAAAATGACCAAGAGGTACCATGGACTCAATCTAAGTCATATGTTCAAGCGCTCAAAGTACATGACGAAGAGGTTCAAGAATTATGGTTGCCGGGAGACCATTTTTCAATTATTGATGTTGCTAGTGATGATTGGCTGGTTCAAAAAGATGCTATTCTCGACTGGTTTTAAACTGGTACTGACAACACCAATTCGGATGGAATTACTTTACGCTAATCAAACATTCCTCGGAATAATTGGTACTGATAATACCAAAAAGTAGTGTTGTCGGTACCAATTAGATTGAAAGCCACCCAATTGTTGGGACTGGCATGGACTGGCTCGGAACCGACTTCCCATTCTCGACCTCGGCTTTGGCTGGGAAACACGCAATCGTATGTGGTGCTTCCAAAGGAATCGGCGCGGCTGCAGCGCAAATGTTGGCTAAGGCTGGTGCTAGAATTACTGCGGTTAGTAGGAATCCTCAGGCCTTTGTCGACACGCTATCTGGGGATGGACACCGAGCTGCTAGCGTAGATTTAGAAGACCAGAATGCAATTGACGAATTTATTTCTTCAATTGGAGAATGCCACATCTTAGTAAATAATGCAGCCGGGCCTCCCGGTGGCCCAATCCTGTCGAATGAGGTCGAGGATTTCTTGGTTCCATTCAAGCGGCATTTACACGCGGCTCATACGCTGGTGAAAGGATTGGTCCCCCTTATGGAAGCGAGTGGATATGGCAGGATTGTCAATGTTATTTCGACTTCTGTCCGTGAGCCGATTCAAAATTTAGGCTTGTCGAATACTTTGCGAGGAGCTATGGCTTCATGGTCAAAATCTCTTTCCAGAGAATTACCAACTTGTATTACCATCAATAATGTATTACCTGGATTCACCGACACCGATAGATTGGGTTCTTTGGCTGATTCCATTAGTGCAAAAACCGGTAAATCCCCCGCCGAGGTTCATTCTACTTGGATGAGCCAAGTTCCGATTCAAAGATTGGTTGACCCGATCGAAACTGGGGCTGCTATCGCATACCTATGTATGCCAATTTCGGGAGCGATTAGAGGCGTATCTTTGGCGGTTGATGGCGGTAGAATGCGCTCGATTTGAGGTGATGTTGTGAAAGATTTGAATCCGGCTCAGGCTGAAGAATTACTCAATATGTTTGCAGAAGGAGATTCGTTAGAGGCCATAAACTCAAGCCTTGCACTACATTTGGTAGATTTAGCACGGGAATTAGGCCGCGATGCTTTGGTCGGTCGTTTGCTAAAGCATGCGGCTGATGTTTCAACTAGTGACGAAGATTTGGGCTGGTGCCAATTTGAATTGATGAAGTACGATGGTTCGTCGACCGAAGAGATGGTCGGCTTATCGATTCAATCTGAAAAAGATGGCTTAGGTGGTTTAGCTGCAGGAATATATCACCATTTGGCTCTGATGACAATCGGTAGTGATGAGGCAGAAACTTTTGCGAATCGGTCGATGCAATTGCGTCAGCAGAACGAAGATCTTGAAGGGATGATTTACGGCCATGCGCTCTTGGCCCATATTGCAAAATCAAATGAGGACTGGGATGCTTCAAAGTTACATTTGCTCAAACGCTTAGAAATAATTCCAGAGGATGAAAAATTCGAAAGGATGGAAGCGCTCGCTGATTTAGCTCATACTCATACGACCGTAGGCGAATTGGAAGATGCTCAAAAAATGTTAATCGATTCTTTGGAGATTGCTGAAGAGATCTCGGACCTATCCGGAATTTTGGTTGCAAAATGGGGTTTGGCGGATTTGGCTGAGATAAGTG
>Ga0114997_10000588_pt1 | contig 30001 bp, 33 predicted proteins | sample ArcticOcean_MG_C_2_FD_87045 | JGI IMG/M metagenome (GOLD analysis project Ga0114997, IMG submission 87045) | Marine microbial communities from western Arctic Ocean - ArcticOcean_MG_CB4_136 | ecosystem: Environmental > Aquatic > Marine > Oceanic | place: Arctic Ocean: Canada Basin | collected... | reverse complement strand
ATCAACTCTATGGAAATATATCATCTAATTTATTTAAAAAATTAATTGCTTTTCACACTTTATTTCATTTTAGTCAATTTGGGATATTAAGTGATTGATAACCCAATATATCACACAAACAAAGACAAGTCTTCACTTGCTTCATTAGTAGCTTTTTCATAGCCGACAAGAGTAAGAAAATTAAAAATACCTGATTTAAAAGCAGAAGATATGCCTAATCTGAAGGACAAGTTCCCCATTTAGGTTTGTTGGCTTGTGTTAGAGCAGATGAAGTGCTAAAACTACTAGGTCGTAGAGATAAGGTGCTAGACGAATTACTAGAAAATTAAGCTAAAAGTTCGAGATAAGTTCGAGCTATAAATAAAAAAAGGGTCACGATGCTCTCGCAGCCCTTGTGGGCGATACAGGATTCGAACCTGTGACTTCTACCCTGTCAAGGTAACACTCTAAACCAGCTGAGTTAATCGCCCTATTAATATTTTTTTAATATGCTATAAATCAAGTAGCTCTGAGAGGAATCGAACCTCTATCTAAAGTTTAGGAAACTTTTGTTCTATCCGTTGAACTACAGAGCTCTATTAAAAATTTATGATGCGTTTTGTTTCTTTATCAAATTTAAAGCCGAACCTTCTTTATACCACTTAATTTGTTGGTCATTATAAGTGTGATTTGCCAAAATATTGTGCTTAGATCCATCAGAATGAATAATTTCAATAGTTAATTGATTTGAAGGACTAAATTTATTTAAATCTATAAAATTAAAAATATCATCTTCTTGAATAATATCATATTCCAATTCATTGTCAAAAGTAATGCCTAGCATCCCTTGTTTCTTAAGATTAGTTTCATGAATTCTAGCAAAAGACTTAACAAGTACTACTTTAACACCTAAAAATCGAGGCTCCATTGCAGCATGTTCTCTGGAAGAGCCTTCTCCATAATTATGATCACCTACCACTACAGTATCTATACCTAATGATTTATATTGACGTTGAGTATCTGGAACTCCATCATAATTACCAGTTAATTGATTTTTAACGAAATTTGTTTTATCATTAAAAGCATTAATCGCACCAATCAAACAATTATTTGAAATATTATCTAAATGACCTCTATATCTCAACCAAGGACCAGCCATAGAAATATGATCAGTGGTGCATTTTCCTTTAGCTTTAATTATAAGTCTAGCTCCAGATATATTAGATCCATCCCATTGAGAAAAAGGAGTTAATAATTGAAGCCTTTCAGAAGCTTCATCAACAATTACATTCACTCCAGATCCATCTTTTAAAGGAGCTAAAAAGCCATTATCTTCAAAATCAAACCCTTTTGGAGGTAATTCAATTCCTATAGGCGGGTCTAATTTAACCTCATCACCTTCTTGATTAATTAAAGTGTCATTTATAGGGTTAAAATCAAGTCTTCCCGATATAGCTATTGCAGCAACCATTTCTGGAGAAGCTACAAAAGCATGAGTATTAGGGTTGCCGTCTGCTCTTTTGGAAAAATTTCTATTAAAAGAATGGACTATAGTGTTTTTTTCCTCCTTATCAGCTCCTACCCTGTCCCATTGACCTATACATGGTCCACATGCGTTTGTAAAAATTTTTGCATCTAATTTTATGAAATGATCTAAAAGCCCATCTCTTTCAGCAGTATACCTCACCTGTTCGGAGCCAGGATTAATTCCAAAATCAGCTTTAGTAATTAATTTTTTTTCAACAGCTTGCTTGGCAATTGAAGAAGCTCTAGATAAATCTTCATATGAAGAATTAGTGCAAGAGCCTATTAATCCCCATTCCACCTTTAAAGGCCATCCTTCGCTTTTCGCCTTTTCTTTCATTTCTGACACAGGTGTAGAAAGATCTGGAGTAAATGGCCCGTTAATATGAGGGGTTAAAGAATTTAAATCAATTTCAATAATTTCATCAAAAAAAACTGAAGGATTTTTATAAACTTCAGGATCAGCAGTTAAATGCTTCTTAACTTTATTAGCTTCATCCGCTACATCATGCCTACCAGTTGACCTCAAGTATCTCTCCATAGAATTGTCATATCCAAAAGTAGATGTAGTGGCGCCAACTTCAGCACCCATATTACATATAGTGCCTTTACCGGTGCATGACATAGATTCAGCTCCTTCTCCAAAATATTCTATTATTGCCCCTGTGCCCCCTTTAACGGTTAAAATTCCAGCAACTTTTAAAATCACATCTTTTGGAGCTGTCCATCCATTTAATTTTCCATTTAATTTAACTCCTATTAATTTTGGAAATTTTAACTCCCATGGCATATTGGCCATTACATCGACAGCATCAGCACCACCAACTCCAATAGCAAGCATTCCTAAGCCTCCTGCATTAACGGTATGCGAATCAGTTCCAATCATCATTCCTCCTGGGAATGCATAATTTTCTAATACAACTTGATGAATTATTCCAGCACCAGGTTTCCAAAAACCAATACCATATTTATTAGAAACTGACTCAAGGAAATTAAATACCTCAGCACTTGCAGAATTAGCAGACTTTAGATCAAGAATAGCTCCTTCTTTTGCCTGTATTAGATGATCACAATGAACGGTTGTTGGAACAGCTACCTTAGACTTACCTGCCTGCATGAATTGAAGTAAAGCCATTTGAGCAGTAGCATCTTGACAAGCCACTCTATCAGGAGCGAAATCGACATAGTCATCTCCTCTTTTAAAATTTTTGTCTATTTTAGATCCCCAGAGATGAGAATATAATATTTTCTCACTAGTAGTTAAAGGGCGATTTAATAAATTTCTTGCAGCAATTACAGACTTTTCGAGTCCAGTATAAAAAGTTCTAATCATTTCGATATCAAAAGCCATAGAATAATTATTTATATTTTTAACGAAATTACAAAATAAGTGCAAGCTGCTAAAAAATAAATCAATTTATATAAAATTATGTTAATCTATCTTTGTTTAAAAAAACAAAAATGATATATTTTTCAAAAAAAGAAATTGATGAAATGGATAAAATTTATCGATTAAATTTAATTAATAGTTGTACAGGCTATAAATCATCAAATTTAATTGGAACTAAATCCAAAAATGGAATTAATAATTTAGCAATATTCAGTTCCGTTATCCATTTAGGAAGCAACCCTGCAATTTTAGGTTTTGCAATGAGACCAGCTACAGCAACTAGGGACACATATAAAAATATTAAATTTAATAAAGAATTTACTGTAAACCATATACATTTCTCTCAAATTGAAGATGCTCATCATACAAGTGCAAAATATTCATCTGAAATTTCAGAATTTGATAAAACAAATTTGATTAAAGAATATAAAAAAGGAATACAAAGTCCTTTTGTTAAAAATTCTCCTGTTCAACTTGGATGTAAATATCTTAATGAATACAATATTAAAGAAAATGGAACTTTACTTATTATTGCAAGTATAGATCATATTTACATTAATAATGAGATGCTAATGAGCGATGGTATGATTCAATTGGACAAAGGTGGTGTTACAGCAATAAATGGTCTAGACGCTTATACACTTCCTAAGTTTTTAAATAGATTTTCATATTCTCGTCCAAAAAATAATTAAAATGGATTTCATAGAGGAAAAGTTATTAAATTATGCATTACTGCATTCTCAAAAAGAACCGGAATTACTTCAAAAACTATGGAGAGAAACAAACTTAGAAGTATTACAACCAAGAATGCTAACCAGTCCATTACAGGGTAGATTGTTGAGTTTGTTATCAAAACTTCTAAAACCAGAAAAAATTCTAGAAATAGGTACTTATACTGGATATTCTGCCCTTTGTCTTTGCGAAGGACTCAGCGAAAAAGGAGAGCTTCATACTATTGATAAGAACGAAGAGCTTAATGATATTCAAAATAAATATTTTAATAATTCTTTGCATAGAAATAAAATAATTCAATACACCGGAAAAGCGCTTGATATAATTCCACAATTAAATTATGATTTTGATTTAATTTTTTTAGACGCAGATAAAGAAAATTACATAAATTATTTAGAATTATTAGTTCCAAAACTAAAATCCGGCGGTCTTTTACTGACAGATAATGTATTATGGAGCGGAAAGGTTCTAATGGAGAACCCAGACAAAGAAACTAAAATAATTAAAAAATATAATTATTTAATAAATGGCGACTCTAGACTTGAGTCTATATTATTACCCATAAGAGACGGCTTGACATTAAGTCGAAAAATTTAAAGTTTTCTTTTAATTGAATCTGAAACTTCATCAAAGCCATCTTTAACTTGATCAATTTCATTTTTAAATTCATCAACTATTGTTTTAGTTGGATCTTTCAAGTCAGTTGACTTTTGCAATTCTGATTTAATATCATTTGTAGCTTGTCTAACCTGAGTAATTCCTTTAGCTAAACCTTTTGCAATTGATGGAATTCTATCAGCTCCAAAAACAAGTAAAACAATGAAAAAAATAAAAACGATTTCAGCACCACTTATAAAAAGCATAATATTTTTTTTTACAAATATAACAAGCTAAGAAAAAATTTAATTGATTTTTTAATTTTTAATTTTTGATTTATAAATATCAAATTTTGAGAGTATTTCTTTTTTGGGCCAGTTATTATTTAGTAAGTTAACATCTGCAGTTTCTTTATTAGGGTCAAGAGCAACATTAATTATTTCTTTTTCTGAAACAAGAAGCTTTTTAAATGAATTGTTATTCTTTCTCCAAATTTGTACTGGATATTTTATATTTTCTTTAGATCCATCTGAATATGTTAATTCAATAATAACAGGCATAACTAAACCACCAGGCTTTTCAAATTCAATTTCATAAAAAAAGTTTGATAATTTTATTTTTTCTATATCTTCATCTGAATAATTTTCTTTTAAAAATTGTTTTAAAGGAAATGACTTATCAACTGGATTTCCTTCTTTTAAATCAGAATCAAATGATTTATCTTGATCTGAAACCATAAAAACAAGGGGGGAAAGTTCATTTTTAGATATACCATAGCCCTCTAAAATGTTATCCACCTTATCACTTGGCTCAGAAGAAATATAATACCTTTTAAAATTCTTAATTCCTATATCCACAAAATCTGTAGAATAAAACCATCCTCTCCAAAACCAATCTAAATCAATAGCAGAAGCATCTTCTATTGTTCTAAAAAAATCTTCAGGAGTAGGATGTTTAAACATCCATCTTTGGGAATATGTTTTAAATGCGAAATCAAAAAGTTCTTTCCCCATTATAGTTTCTCTAAGGATATTTAAAGCTGTAGCGGGCTTTCCATATGCATTTGGCCCTAATTGATGAATATTTTCAGGATTCGACATTATAGGAGAAATAAAACTTTGATTGCCAGACATATATGGTACAATTTTACTAGGAGATCCTCTTCTGGATGGATAATTTGGCATAAATTCTTGCTCAGTTAAATACTGGACAAAGGTATCAAGGCCTTCATCCATCCATCCCCATTGTCTTTCATCTGAATTAACAATCATTGGAAAAAAATTATGACCAACTTCATGGATAATAACGCTTATCATGCCATATTTAACTCTGTCTGAATATGATCCATCTTTTTCAGGCCTTCCATAGTTCCAGCAGATCATTGGATATTCCATCCCTTGGTTTTTAGCATGAACAGAAACTGCTTTAGGGTAAGGGTAATCAAAAGTATATTTTGAATAAACTTTTAACGCATGAGCAACAACTTGAGTAGAAAATTCTTCCCACAAAGGATTACCTTCTTTTGGATATAGCGAAGAAGCGATAACATTCCTTCCTTTAAAAGGAACCGCCATCATATCCCAAATAAATTTTCTTGAAGTTGCAAATCCAAAATCACGAACATTTTTAGCAATAAAGCTCCATGTTTTCTTTTTTTCAGAAATCACTTTTTCTTTTTCTTCAACTTCTTGTTGGCTAACTATTATTACTGGTTTATCGAAAGAAGTTAATGCTTTTTTATAACGATTCATTTCTACTTTACTTAAAACCTCTTTTGGATTTTGTAATTCTCCAGTTGCTTCAATAATATGATCTGCTGGAACGGTAATGTTAACTTCGTAATCACCAAAATTTAAAGCAAATTCACCATTTCCCCAGAACTGATGGTTCTGCCAGCCCTCAACATCGTTATAAACTGCTAATCTTGGGAAAAATTGTGCAATTATGTATGCTTTATTTCCGTCTTCAGGGAAAAACTCATAACCAGATCTGCCTCTTTTAGTGACATGATTATTTATTGAATACTTCCATTTAATTGAAAAAATATATTTATCGCCACTCTTTAAAGGAACAGGAAGGTCGATTAACATCATGGTGTTGTTGATTATTTTCTTCAAAGGTTTTCCATTCACATCCCTAACATATTCAATATTAAAACCGCCGTCAAAAGGTTTTAATAAAACCTCATCAACAAATTTTTCAATTTGCTTTAAATTAGTTGCTTTAGAAGGGTTTTTTTCAAGTGCTGGCGCATCTTTTTTTCTTATATTTTGATCTAACTGAATCCATAAATATTCCAAATCATCTGGGGAGTTGTTTGTGTAAGTAATTTTTTCAGTTCCATAAAGAATACTGTTTTTCTCATCTAACTCAACATCAATAACGTAATCTACTTTCTGATGATAATAGTCTTCTCCCGGAGCACCTGATGCAGCCCTATATTTATTGGGTGTAGAAAACTCCTCATAGAGTTGTTTGAATTTATTAGAACTCTTACCCCCCTTTTCTATTTCAGCACTGTCTTGAGCAATTATAACTAGAAATGAAAAAAAACATATAAAATTTAAAACACGGTTATATCTCATTAAATTTATCATTAATTAATTTTTTAAAATTATGATTTATTTTTTAAAAAAATTAGATTTATTTAAAGTCAATAAATAACTTTTTTTAAAATCGCCTATTTCTAAATGTACTATATTTTTTTGCTCATCTATATGATTCATGAGAATAGTATTTCTGATTTCAATTTTTTTTGGACTTTTTTGAACTCGATATTCAAAGTAACATACAACTATATCATCTTCAAATTCACTGCCAACATAGAGTTGATTTTGTTTAACTTGATCTATATAAAGATTAAAGTTTTCAAACAAATGATTTTTTAAAAAAAAGTCAAATTCAGATTCATTTATTACTTCAAGTGAATTGCCGCTATGTGATTGTTTAAAGAGAGATTGCAAATCATCTAAAAAAATTCTTGAGGTACATTGTATAGAATTTTTATTAATTAAATAAACAACTTTAGTTGCGCTAATATAGTACTGATGAACCCCAAAACTTATTGTTAAAGTTGAACAAAGTAAAATAAGAACATATCTTTGCATTATAAATTAAGCTCTTTTTTGTAATTATATCCTTTTTCTATTAAAAACTCAATTAATTGAAATTCCTTATTTTTAGAAAGTAGTTTTTGACTTGGCAACAATTTGTCAATATATTTTAAAAAATCATTTAACTTTTCTTCAGGTATTCCAATGTCCTCAGTAAAAAACCCATTTTCAAAAATATAAGGTAAAACATCACTAGGCAGTAAATTTCTTTTTTCAACTTCACTTTTATCACTAAAATTATTAGAGATCACCTTTGCTATATTAATAAAATTAATCCCATCAACTAATTGTGTTTTATTAATTAATTGATTTTGAATTTTAGTAGATTTATCGTTTAAATAATTAATTCTTTTAAACTCTTCTTCTTTTAAATCTAAAAATTTTTCTTGATTTTCTGGGCTAACAACAACTTCGTCTAAAAAATTAATTCTTTCATTTACTTCCACTACAATTCTATTATTTTTAATATTCTTTTCAGATATAATTACAGATTTAATCTTATACTGAACAGATGAAAAAATTATTTCATCATTTGTTCTAACAAATATTTCAAATTCTCCATCTTGATTAGTTATAGTATTTAATTGAGCAGTATTATTAACAACATTAGCAGCAATTACATTGTTATTTCTATATAAAAGCTTGCCTCTTAACAAAATTCTTTGTTCTTGACCACAAACTGAAATAAGAGAAAAAACAAAAATAAAATAAAATAAAATGTGTTTAATTGACATAATTTAAGAAAAATTTTACTTTATAAGCATAAATAATAAAAAAGAGCGGGAGACCGGGTTCGAACCGGCGACATTCAGCTTGGAAGGCTGACGCTCTACCAACTGAGCTACTCCCGCAATAGTTGTCTAATATACTTAATTATCTTCTTTTAAAAAAAACTGAAAAAAATCTAAAAATTTTGTACTTTAATTAAATATGATTAGAGTAATAGATATTCGCGAAATTTCTCCAGAAATGACTCTGCCTATTAGAAGAGAAGTTCTTAGAAATAATTCAATTCCTATTAATTCATGCCAATTTGAATGGGATTTTCATAAAGAAAGTTTTCACCTCGGAGCCTTCATTGGAAATAAAATTATAGGAATTATTTCAATGTTAAATACAGCTGAAAATCATTTAGATAAAAGGAGATTAAGAGGTATGGCTGTTGTAAATTCACATCAAAAAATGGGAATAGGGTCTAAACTTATTGATAAAGCTGAAGAATTGTTAATGTCAAAAAATGTATCTTTTATTTGGCTTAAAGCTAGAGAGTGCGCTATGGATTTTTATAAAAAAAAAGGTTATGAAAAAGTTGGAAATTCTTTCAATATTCCAGAAATAGGATTACATTTTAAGTGTGAAAAAAAACTCCAAAAATGAAACGTTCTAATTTTATTAAATTATTTTTTAGCATATTCTCATTTCCTTTAATTGCTAATACTTTAAAAATAAAATTCACCATTTCAAAAAAATTATTAATTGGAAAAGGAGATCCTTTACTGGTAGGTGATGATTTTAAATTATTACCTGAAGTTGCGATTGCATATCTTAAAATGAAAGAAGCTGCTGGTAAGGAAAATATTAAACTAGGTATAATCTCTGGATACCGGTCATTTCATCACCAAAAAAAAATATGGAATAGAAAATTTAAACAAAATTTAAATATGGGCATTAAGGGCCATGAATCAATTAATAAAATAATAGAATACTCAACAATTCCAGGAACTTCAAGGCATCATTGGGGAACTGACATTGATTTAATTGAGATGAATCATAATGAAAAAGGAGATGTCCTTATGCCGAGTTTGTTTCATGACTCAGGACCATTTAATAAGTTACGAATATGGATGGATCAAAATGCAAGTAAATTTGGATTCTATAAAGTTTACACTAATGATCTTTCGAGAAAAGGATTTTTTTATGAACCTTGGCATTTTAGTTATAGAAAAATTTCAATTCTATTTTTAAATGAATATTTAAAAATAGATATAGAGACCATTCTAAAAGATGAAGATGATTTATTAGGCAAAGAATATTTAAATAAATCATTTTTAAATAAATATATAAAAGAAAACATTAAAGGTGTTTCAAAAGAGTTGATGTAAGATTTAATTTTATTAAATTATGAAGCCTTTATTGATTATTTTTTGTAAAAACTTAATTGCCGGAAGAGTTAAAACTAGACTTGCGAATTCAATCGGAAATAAAAAAGCACTTTTAATATATCAAAAGCTAATTGAGAGAACTAAAAGAATCGTTTTACCTATTGAAAATCATAAAATAATTTATTATTCTGATTTTATTGATCATAAGGACAATTGGAGTAATTTTGTTAATGAAAAAAAAATACAAAAAGGAAATAATTTAGGAGAAAGAATGTTAAATGCTTTTGCTGATGGATTTAGGGCGTATTATTCTCCAATAATACTTATTGGATCTGACCTTTGGGATCTAAATTATAATGAAATAAATTATGCTTTTAAACAACTTAAAAATAATGACTATATATTTGGTCCATCCATAGATGGAGGATATTATTTAATAGGGATGAAAAAATTAAACCACAACTTATTTGAAAATAAAACTTGGAGTAGTTCTTTTTTATTAAAAGAAACACTCCAAGATATTAATTCAAAAAAAATATTTTTATTAGAATCAAAAAATGATATTGATACAATTGAAGATTTGATTCTGAATAAAGATTTAAAAACATTTATTTAAAACTAAAAAATGAAATTGTTTCTTCTTCTTATATTTCCTTTTTCATTTATCAATTTTTCTAATACTAGACTGGAAAAATCATTCTTAATTGAAAAAAACATACATACTCGATGGGACATTCAACTTAAAAAATATGTTTCTGATGATGGTAAAGTAAATTACAAAGACTGGATTAATCAAATTGAAGATTTAAAAAATTATATAGAAAATCTTAAGAAATTTATTCCAAATGAAAATTGGACAAAAAATGAAAATTTATCTTATTGGATAAATGCATATAACGCTATAACTGTTTTTTTAATTCTGGAAAATTACCCCATAGAGAGCATTAAAAAATTACGCGATCCATGGGGGAAAAAAATTTTTAATTTAAAAAATAAATACTATTCACTATCAGAAATTGAGCATGATATTCTTAGAAAAATAAATGAACCTAGAATTCATTTTGCAATAAATTGTGCTTCAAACTCTTGTCCTAAGCTTTTAAATGAAGCATATAATTCGCAAAATATTGAAAACCAATTAAATAAGGTGTCGGAGAGCTTTATTAATAATCCGAAAAAAAATAAAATATTTAATACTACAGCAGAATTATCTAAAATTTTTCTCTGGTATTCTAGTGATTTTGGAAGTAAAGAACAAAGATTAGAATTTATAAATAAATACTCAAAAATTAAAATTACTTCTTCAACAAAAATTAAATATTTGTCATACGATTGGTCTTTAAATGAGTAAAAATTCTATTTCAATAATTATACCTGTTCTAAATGAAGAAAAAAGACTTCCTTTTCTTTTAAGTAAATTACTTAAAAGAAGCGTTTTTGAAAATGAAATAATAATCGTAGATGGAGGGAGCAAAGACAAAACTATTAGAGTTTTAAAAAAGTATTCTTATGTAAGAATATTTAATTGCAAAAAAGGAAGGGCAATTCAGATGAACTATGGAGCTTTAAATGCTTCAAATGAAATTCTTTATTTTATTCATGCTGATACAATTCCTCCTAAAAAATTTGATAAATTAATATTTAATTCCTTTGAAAAAGGAAATACTGTTGGGTGCTTTAGACTCTCTTTTGAAGGTTCAAATTTTTTTTTAAAAATTTCTGCGTTCTTTACTCGATTTAATTTCAAAATTTGCAGAGGTGGAGATCAGTCTTTATATATTTCAAAAAATATGTTTAATAAACTCTCTGGTTTTAATGAAACATATACATATTGTGAAGATGTAGAGTTTATTGATCGTATATATAAAACTTATAGTTTTAAAGTGCTGCCAAAAAAAGTCATAACTTCAAGTAGACGATTTATTGACAATGGAACTATCAAATTACAATTTCATTTTGCTATAATTCATTTTATAAGATTATTGGGGGCTTCTCCAATAGTAATTAAAAATTATTATCAATCCTTTATAAAATAAATATTAAACTATAATATTGTAATTTAATAAACTAAATTAATAATGTTCAAATTTAAAATGGTTTTAAATTATGGTTTATCTGCAGCCTTAACCGGAATTCTTTGTTGCGTAGCTCCAATGATTTTATTTCAATTAGGATTAGTTAGTGGCATTTATGCAATTAGTTTTGCTGACTTTTTTTATAACCAAGATGGAAGTGTTGGCTTTTGGGGTTATATGATTAGAGTAATGGCAGTGATTATAATCCTTATTGGTATATATAATTATAATAAAAAACAAAATTGTTCTCTTAATTCAAAGAAAGAAAAAATCATTAATAAATTACTTTTTTTATTTATAATTATTTCTTTCGCCCTAATTACATTTTTAAGCTTAGAGGAGTTCTCTTCTTACTATTTTGATGAGTTCATTGTTCCTCAACAGCAAAAAGAGTTTAAACTTAATTCAAAAGTTTAGTAAAAGCTTTTTTATCCATTAACTAAAAATTTAAATAGTAGTGTGTATTATAAAAGTCATTATACCTGCAATTAATGAAGAAAAATCTATTGCTAAAGTTCTGAAGGAAATTCCTGAAATTGTTAGTGAGGTAATTCTAGTTGACAACAATTCTTCAGATAACACGGCTGAAATAGCTAAACAAAATGGAGCAAAAGTCATTAAAGAATTAAAAAAAGGATATGGTTATGCGTGTTTAAAAGGAATTAATGAATTGATTAATAACCCTCCAGATATATTAGTTTTTTTAGATGGAGACTATTCTGATTATCCAAATGAATTAAATGATATTGTTAAACCAATAATTGATAATAAAGTAGATTTTGTTATTGGATCAAGAATTAAAAAATGGAGAGAAAAACATTCAATGACTCCTCAACAAATTTTCGGAAATTGGTTGTCTTGTAAATTAATGCAATTTTTATACGATTCTAAATTTACTGACTTAGGTCCTTTCAGAGCAATAAGATGGAATACTTTGATGAACTTGAACATGCATGATAAAACTTATGGCTGGACAATAGAAATGCAATTAAAAATTCTGAAAAAGAAACTATCATATACTGAAGTACCGGTTCATTATAAAAAGAGAATTGGAGTCTCAAAAGTTTCCGGAACATTTAAAGGAACTATATTTGCTGGATTAAAAATTATAGGATGGATTTTTAAATATTATTTCTCTAAAAAAATTTTATGAATTTTTTCTTTTTTTATCTATCACTATTTTTTTATATAATATATAGCCTATCACTATTAATGATTTTAATTTATAGTTTAACTCAACTACATCTTTTAAAAAATTATATAAAATCGAAAAATACACTTATTAATAAACCTTTATTGGATATTAATTCTTTAAGTGAAATTCGAAGAGTAACTATTCAGCTACCTATTTATAATGAACTTTATGTAGTCGAAAAATTAATAGATTGTATTTCAAAATTAGATTATCCAAAAAAATATTTAGAAATTCAAATTTTAGATGATTCGGATGATGAAACTCTAGAAATTGCAGAAAAAAAAATTAATGAAGTTCAAGCTAAAGGAATCGATATAATTCACATTAAAAGAAAAACCAGAATAAACTTCAAGGCTGGAGCTCTAAAAGAAGGTTTAAAAGTTTCTAAAGGTGAATTTATCGCGATTTTTGATTCAGATTTTTTACCAGATAAGAACTGGTTGCTTAAGGTTTTACCATACTTTGACGATCCTGAAATAGGAGTTGTTCAGACTAGATGGTTACATATAAATAAAAATTATTCTTTACTTACAAAAGTACAATCTTTTGCTTTAGACGCTCATTTCACACTTGAACAAATTGGTAGAAATTTTAAAAATTATTTTATTAATTTTAATGGGACTGCAGGAATATGGAGGAAAAAATGCATAATTGACGCAGGTAATTGGGAAGGAGATACTCTTACTGAAGATTTAGATTTAAGTTACAGAGCTCAATTAAAATTATGGAAATTTAAATATACTGAACATATTCATACTCGATGTCAACTGCCGTTTAAAATAGGCTCTATTAGGTCACAACAATATAGATGGAATAAAGGTGGTGCTGAAAATTTTCAAAAAACAATTAGCAATATATTCAATTCCTCTAAAATAGATTTGATGACTAAAGTTCATTCTTTTTTTCACCTGTTAAATAGCACAATGTTTTTGTTTGCATTTATAGTAAGCTTTTTAAGCGTGCCTTTACTTTATGTGAAAAACACTTGGGAAGTTTACGATTCATTTTTTAAAATTTCTGGTATTTTCATTATTAGTACTTTAATTTTTTTATTTAATTATTGGATATTATATAAAAATTCTAATGGAACAGGGGTTTTTATATTTTTAAAATTTTTAAAAGATTTTCTTCTTTTCTATACTATTGCTATGGGCTTTTCGCTTAATAATTCGATTGCAGTCATAAAAGGGCATCTTAGAGTAAAAAGTGAATTTATTAGAACGCCTAAGTTTGATTTTTCAAAAGGAGATAGTGATAAAAACATAAATAAATATGTTTCAAGTCAAAAATTAACATTTATCCCTCTTGAGGGATTTATGGTAGTTTATTTTCTTTTTGGAATTATCAGTTCTTTTACTATTAATCCCCAAGGAGACTATTCTTTATTGGCATTTCACTTAATACTCTTCGTTGGTTATAGTTTTGTTTTTATTAAATCTGTTAAAAATTGAAACCTATTGATTTAAGTAATATTTGGGTTCGATTTACATTTTTAATAATTCTTGTTTTTTTATATTTTAATATTGGTTACATTATTCCAAGGGAGTCCTCAACACAACTAATATTATTTTATTTATTTACTTTAATTACAACATACTTAATACTAAATACTAAAAATTCATATTCTCAAATATTGATTATTGGAATAATTTTTAGATTAGTTTTTTTTAATAGTGTCCCTATTTTATCAGATGATTTCTATAGATTTATTTGGGATGGCAATTTGATGCTTAAAGGAATTAATCCATATAAATATCTTCCAAAAGACATTATAAATGATGGAACTATTTTTAATCTAGCTAATGATCTTTTTGAAGGAATGAGTTCTTTAAGCGCGAATAACTATTCAAACTACCCCCCTTTTAATCAATTAGGATTCCTTTTCTCTGTTTGGACTAATCCTGGAAATATAATTACAAACATCATGGTAATGAGAGGGTTAATTATCTTAAGTGATATTGGGACTTTTTTAATTGGCATAAAAGTCCTTAACTACTTGAAGATTCCTATTGAAAGAATAGGGTGGTATTTTCTTAACCCTTTAGTTATAATAGAACTAACCGGTAATTTACATTGGGAAGGTGTAATGTTATTCTTTTTTATAACAGGAATATGGATGTTATTAAAAAATAATATGGTCCGTTCAACTTTATTTTTTTCAATCTCAATAGCTATTAAATTAATACCAATACTAATACTACCTGTTCTATGGAGATACTTCGATAATAAAAGAAAATATTATTTTATAACTTTAATTTTCATTTTTTCAATATTCTTAATTGCTCCATTCATAAATGACTATAATTCTATTTCTAATTATTTTAAAACACTTTCATTATGGTTCAATAAATTTGAGTTTAACGCAAGTATTTATTATATAGTTAGAGAAGTTGGTATTTTAATAAAAGGTTACAATTTAATAAAAGAAATATCTCAAATAACCCCTTTTATTATCATTGGAATTGTTTCCTATTATTCATTTTTTAAAAAAAATAAAAATCCAAAAGAATTTTTTGTTAATATGTTGCTTGTGCTTAGTTTGTATTTTTTTATTTCAACTACAGTACATCCATGGTATATTATTTCCTTGGTTTTATTAGGGATATTTACTAATTATAGTTTCCCTATCTTTTGGAGTAGCATGATTTTTATAAGTTACACGACCTATGGAAATAAATTATTTCAAGAAAACTTATACGCTACTGCATTAGAATATATAGTTGTATATGGCGTTTTTTTATATGAAATGAAATATAAAAAACCTCTTATTAAATCATTTTCAGGAGATTAACTTCTCTTTCATTTAAATGTCTCCACTTACCTCTAGGGAGATCTTTTTTTGTTAAATGTGCATAAGCTACTCGATCAACATATTCTATTTCATAACCTAACTTTTCAAATACAATATGTAATATTTTATGTTTTTCTGACCGAATTTCTATTCCTATTTTTCTTTTTGATTCTCCAATTATGTGACTTATATCTTCAACACTTATCTTATTTTCTTTGTCAATATAAACTCCTGCTTTGATTTTCTCTATATGTGTTTTAGATATATTCTTATCTAAGACTACTTGAATTATTTTCTTTATTCCATGAGGAGAATTTCTTAACTTTTCTTTCATTTCAAGGTCATTAGTGAATAATAATAGACCCATAGAAGTTCGATCCATAGGGCCCATAGATTCTAGTTTTACAGAGCCTGAACCTCTAATTAAATCAAAAACATCTTTTTTATATACACCTTTTTTAGGGGCAGCCAAATAGCCTTTTGGCTTATTTAACAATAGATAAACAGGCTTTTCTGGATTAATTCTCCTATCATCACATCTAACTTCTTCATTTAGCTTAACTTGATATCCCATTTGAGTAACAACTTTACCATTTACCTTAACAGCTCCCAGTTCAATATACTGATCGGCTTCTCTACGAGAGCATAGGCCGGAATTTGAAATATATTTATTCAATCGAATAGTCTCTGCTATTTTAAGATTTTTTTTCATATTTTATTTAAGTCTGATAAAGGAAATTGTTAAAAGCATAGACTCTTATTGTTAAATAATTAATCAAAGATACATTTAGATTTTAATATTTTTAATTATAAAAAAATAGTTCTATATATTATACACTATCTTAAGCTGATAATCAATTAATTCTTTTCTGGCTTTATTAATATTTTTAGTAAAACCTAGAACAAAACCACCACCGCCAGATCCACATAATTTTAAATAATATGAGTTATTCTCGATACCTCTTTTCCATAATTCTCTAATTTCTATTGGTATCATTGGTTTAAAGTTATCAAAAACTATTGATGATAAATTTCTTGTATTCTCTATTAAGGATTTAAAATCACCATATAAAAAATTATCAATGCATATTTCACTAAAATGAATAAATTCATTATTTATAATATCTCTAAATGATTTTTTTTTAATTCTATCCATGAACGAGCTAACCATTTTCTGTGTATCTTTAATTTTACCAGTATCCATTATAAAAATTGCTCCATTTTTAAATTCTTTTTTTAATGGTAAAGAAATCATTTCAACTAAATTTTTGGAATTAATTAAAATTGGAGAATTTAAATAACTATTTAACGGATCTAAACCTGAAGATTTCCCATGGAAAAAATCTTCCATTTGTGAAAAAATATTTTTTAAATGATTTAATTTATTTCTGCCTTGAAGTAATTCTAATTTTTGAGTAGCATATCTATCATAAATAGAAGCCACTAAAGCTCCACTACTGCCAACGCCATAGCCTTTTGGAATATCGCTTTCAAAATATAAATAATTGTCTAAATCAGATTCCATAGCTTTCCAATTAAAATCCACTAATGGGTTGGGTATTTTTTTAAGATATTTGCTAAAAGCAGTTAAAGTATTATTTGATAAATTATTGTCTTTATTAGATAAAGACAATTTTAATTTACCGCCGTAAAAATTGTAAGGAATAATTAATCCCTTTGAACCAATGATAACTCCATACTCTCCAAAGAGACTAATTTTTGAATGAAATAAAGAGTCTCTCATTGTAAATGAATTATTTTTTTTTTGATCCAAATCCAACCATATCATTTATATATTCTCCATCTTGACAAAAAGATTTTAATTCGTTTTCAATAAAATCAATGACTAATTCTTTTTCATTTTGAGGGTATAATAAATGTAGATTAGCTCCAGCATCTAAAGTAAAACAAATATGGCATTTAGTATCAGCTCTAAATTCCCATATTTTATTTATTATTAATATTGTATTAGGCTTCATAAGCATAAAGTATGGATTAGAAGTCATCATTAAAGCGTGAAGTGAAAGAGCCTCTAACTCAACAATTTTTATAAATTTAATTAAATCACCCGAAGAAATAATTTCTTTTAAATTTTGAATATTTGATCCAGCTTGATCAAATCTAACTTTAGCATAAGGGTGATTATTCATTAAATCATGACCTAATGAACTACTAATTTTTTTTTGACTTTTATCTACTAATAGAATTGAATTTTGATAAGTTAAAAAAATTTTATTTACATTTTCCTTTATTTCAATGGCATATAAGTCTGAGCTTTTTTTAAAAGCTGAATTTTTTCCCCAAACCATTATAGGTCCACCTATACTTCTTGATGCACTTCCGGATCCTATTCTAGCTATAAAAGATGCTTTTTTTAAAAAATAATCTTTTGATTTATTATTTGCTATTTTTTTTTCAATTTCCAAAATACATAAAGAAAGTGAACTCATAGATGATGCAGACGAAGCTATACCACTACTATGAGGGAATGAATTATTACTTTCTATTATAAGATGATGGTTTTTAAGATAAGAGTTGTATTTAGTTATTTTTTTAAAAAATTCATCTATTTTATTATGAAATGAAATTTGTGGTTTTCCATTAAAAAGAAAATTATAAGAAAATTCATTTTTATCAATTTTTCTTGGACTGAATGATACTTTTGTTTCCGTCAAGCTTTTTAAAAGAGTAAAACTTAATGAAGGATTTCTAGGGATTTGCAAGTCGTATTTACCCCAATATTTCACTAAAGCAATATTGCTTGGTGACGTCCATGTAGAAGTTCCTTTTAAATTTACTTCCTGATTAAAAATAAAATCTCTTTCATCCATTTTTTGTAAAAATAACGCTTTAGATAAACATTTTAATTAATAGAACTATAGATTTTTATTTAGATTTTACTCTATCTGGGAAATCAGTTATAATTCCATCAACTCCTAATAACTTCATTTTATTTATATCTTCATAAGAATTAACAGTCCAAGGAAAAATTTTAATTCCATGATTTTGTATTTTTAATACATTTTCTGAATTTAAACTTCTATAATCTGGATTTATAGCTATGGCATTAATTTCCTTTGCAATGGATATTGAGTTTAAGGGATCTTTATCAGTAAGTATTGCGATATCAACTTCAGTTTTTTGTTTAGAAAAAATTCTCAATTCCTCCCAATTAAAACTTGAAATAAATACTTTTTCTGGACTCCATAAAGAACAAGAAAAATAATGTTTTAATAATTTAGCCGTTGGAATTGCCGTATTACTTCCTTTAAGTTCAATGTTTAAAATTATTTCAGAATCTATAAATTCCATCACTTCATTCAGGGTTGGAATAGTTTCTTCTCCTAAAACCTTAAATGTTTTAAGAGAATCTAATGTAAATGATTCTACGGCTCCAATTCCGTTAGTTAATTTTTCTAAAGTTTTATCATGAAAAACAATTAATTCTCCAGAGGCACATAAAAAAACATCGATTTCTACTCCATCTACTCCAAGTTCAATAGCTTTTGAAATAGAAGCTAAAGTGTTTTCAGCAACATACCCTCTAGCTCCTCTATGCCCAATCAATATAAGGCTATTGCTGTTTTGACATGAAATAAATAAAAATATCATGCAATAAAAAGTTATGCTTATTAAAAATAAATTAAAAAATAGTTTCAATGGATATTTTTAAATATTATTCTTTAGGTGCTAATTCGATTTGTAAACCATCTAAATCATTTGTTATTTTTATTTGACATCCAAGCCTACTTTCCTCTTTTAAAAAAAAGGCCTCGGAGAGCATTGCTTCTTCATTTGAAGAAATAGCAATTAATTTATGATTTGACAATACGTAACATTGACATGAAGCACACATTGCAATCCCACCGCATGTCCCTTCCACATCAAGTTCGTGAATTTTGAATAAATCCATTAAACTAAATGACATATCTGTTGGCGCAGATAATCGATATACCTTACCTTGTCTATCTTTTACCGATATTTCAATCTCATTATTCATTATAATTAATGAAATTTAATGCGAGTTATAAAATATTAATACGAAAGCTTAGACGCTTTCAACTTTTTCGATTTGAGGAAGATATTTTTTTATAGTCATTTCAACCCCAGTTTTTAATGTCATTTGATTTACAGTGCATCCTACACATGCTCCATGTAATTTAACATATACAATCCGACCGTCTTCTATTGAGACTAAAGAAATATCTCCTCCATCAGAAGCTAAAAATGGACGAATTTCATCCAAAGCTAAAAGTACCTTATCTTTTATTTTAGAATCCTTCATTATTTATTTTTTATTGCCGAACACCCTGACATTGTTGTTATCTTAACAGCTTGACTTGGGGGTAAATTTCTATTTCTAATTATAAGTTGTTCTAACATTTTCTTTGTTACTAGTTCAATTGCTTTTGAAGCCTTGCTTTTTTCTTGTAAAGCTGCTGGTCTTCCAAAGTCTCCAGATTCCCTAATTGTCTGCTCAATTGGAAGCTCTCCTAAAAAAGGAACATCTATATCTTTCGATAAGTTTTTAGCTCCCGATTGACCAAAGATATAATATTTATTTTCAGGAAGCTCTTTAGGTGTAAAATATGACATATTTTCAATAATACCTAAAACAGGGACATTAATATTTTCTTGACCAAACATAGCAATACCTTTTCTTGCAGCATCTAAAGCTACATTTTGGGGAGTACTTACTACTACGGCTCCGCTTAAGGGAAGAGACTGAACTATACTTAAATGAATATCCCCAGTTCCAGGAGGTAGGTCAATGAGTAAAAAATCTAATTCACCCCAAGCTGCATCAAAAATCATTTGATTTAATGCTTTTGAGGCCATCGGGCCCCTCCATATTACTGCCTGATTAGGTTGAGTAAAAAACCCTATTGAAAGTATTTTAACGCCATAACTTTCAATAGGTTTCATTTTAGATTTCCCGTCTTGATTTATTGATATAGGTCTTGCCCCTTCAACATCCATCATTGTTGGAATTGATGGTCCATAAATATCGGCGTCTAGTATCCCTACTTTGAAACCCATTTTTGATAATGTAACCGCAATGTTTGAAGTAAGTGTAGACTTCCCTACCCCTCCTTTACCAGAAGAGATAGCTATTATAGAGCTTATTCCTTCTATAGGGTTTTCTTTTATTAAAGTATTTTTTTGTACACTTTCAACTTTAACATTAATAGTTATTTTTGCTTTTGGATGAACTTCGCTGTGAATAATTTTAAGTATTTCTACTTCAACTTTTTTTCTAGCCTGAAGACTGGGGTTTTTAATCACTAAATCAACAACTACCTCGTCTCCAAAAACCACAATATTTTTAACAGAACCACTTTCAATTAAAGAATTTACTTCACCTGGAGCCGTGATTAATTTCAATGCATTCTCAATATGAATTTTTTTGATTTTCATCAATTTTCATTTAATCTTGAGTTCAAAGATAATGCTCTAAATTGAACTTAAAAAAGTTTACTATACTGATTATTAAAAAGATAAATTTTTAGAAGGGTCCCAAAAATGATTTGATAAGTTTTTAATCTTATTCCCTTCAATTATGACCCCTTCGTTTTCCAGTAATTGTTGCATTAAATTGGTTCCTTGAAAATGATGCTTTCCAGTTAATAATCCATTTCTATTCACAACTCTATGAGCTGGAATATCAATGTTATTATGAGAAGAGTTCATGGCCCAACCAACAATTCTAGAGCTTTTTGGATGGCCAATAAATTTTGCAATAGCTCCATATGAAGTAACTTTTCCAAAAGGTATTAAATTAACTACTTTATATACTTTATAGTAAAAATTGACTTCTATATTAATTTTTGACATAATTCAAATTTAATATAAGTAATGGCTTTTTCTTTTTTAAGATATAGGTCTTCATAATAGGTCTTAATTTCTGTAGACTCTATTGGAGAATAGATGTTTGAATATAAATCATGATGTGAATAATGTATTTTAGCCTCCATTTTTTCAAGTAAACCAAGAGTATATCCGTGTAAAAACTCACTATCTGTTTTTAAATGGATATATCCTCCTTTTCTGATTATTCGACTATAACTCATTAAAAAAAATTGATTGGTCAATCTATGCTTAGCTCTTTTAAATTTTATTTGAGGATCAGGAAAAGTGATCCAAATCTCACTTATTTCACCAGGTGAAAATATATATTCAATTAGTTCAATTTGAGCTCTTAAGAATAGAACATTTGGAATTTCGTCTATAATTGCATTTTTGGCTCCTTGCCAAAATCTAGCCCCTTTAGTATCTATTCCTATAAAATTTTTATTAGGGTATTTTTTTGCTAGATTAATTGAATACTCACCTTTTCCACATCCCAACTCAACTACTATTGGATTACTGTTTTTGAAATATTTTGAACACCAATTACCTTTTAAATCAAATTGGTTTTGAATTAAAGCCTCTCTTGTTGGTTGAATAACATTTTTAAAATTCTCATTTTCTTTAAATCGTTTAAGTTTATTTTTACTTCCCACTTCATATTGGTTTTAATAATTAAAAATACAAAACCAACTCGTAAAGCGTATTAAACTATTTATTTTTTTGTAGAGTAAACGAAAATTCAGAGCCTAATTCTTCAGTGCTTTCAACGTAAATTTTTTCACCATGAGCATCTATTATATGCTTAACTATAGCTAGACCTAAGCCAGATCCCCCTTCATTTCTATTTCTTGTTTTTTCAACCCTATAAAAGCGCTCAAAAATTCTTTTAATATCGTTTTCACTTATTCCTTTCCCATTATCAATAATTCTTATTAAGATTTTATCGTCAGAAATATCTTCTATAATGATCTCAGTAGTCCCGTTTTTAACACCATATTTTAATGAATTAACGATAAGATTTGTGAGAACTTGACTTATCGCTTCCTTGTCGCAAAACACTTCATTTATTTCATTTTTAATCTCGTCTAAAACTATTGTTATATTTTTGTTAGAGGCTTGAATCTCCAAAAGATCAATCAAGTTTATAATGAGCTCTCTTATATTAAATTTTTCTTTTTCTATAGAAGAAATACCTGATTCGATTTTCGTAATAGTATCAAGATCATTAATTATAGACTCTAATCTTTCTATTCCATTTGATGCTTTTTTTAAGAATTTGTTTCTACTTTTTTCATTATTAGCTAATCCATCTAATATTGATAAAATATACCCTTGAACTATGAATAAAGGTGTTTTTAGTTCATGAGCTAAATTTCCAATAAATTCTCTTCTAAAATTTTCTTTTTGTTCTAATAATTTAATTTTGATGTTACTGTCATCTGCAAAACGTTGAATATTTCTAGACAATTCTTTTGAATCTTTATTCACATTATCCATGTTAATTATAATCCCTTTTGAATTTAATTCAGTGTATAGATCTTCTATTTTTGTAGAAATTAAATTTTGAATAAAATATTCAGTAAATAATGCTGTTAATAAAAATAACATCAAAAAAGAAATTAAATAATATGGGATTATATATTCAATTATATTCAAAAAAGAGGTTTCAATTAAATACAATGTTCCAATTAAAAAAAAAGAAACAAAAATAGTTATTGAAAATGAAAATATTATTGTTACTCTGTAACGGCCAATTATATTAAACAAAATAATTAAATTAATTTACAAACTTGTAACCTATTCCTTTTAAGGTTTTAAAAAAATTTTCTCCTAATTTTTCTCTTAATTTCCTAATATGAACATCAATTGTCCTATCTCCAACAACTACTTCGTTTCCCCAAATAGAATCCATGATCTTTTGTCTTTTAAATACTTTATTAGGTTTAGACGCTAATAAGAACAATAATTCAAATTCTTTGCGAGGCAAAAATATTTCTTTACTTGACAAAACAACTTTATATTCTTCTGAATCAATTAATAACTCTCCATATTCTAATTTATTAGCTTGATTGACAGAATTAAAAGACCTTCTTAAAAGGGATTTAATTTTAGAAATTAAAACTTTTGGTTTTACAGGTTTAGCTATATAGTCATCTGCTCCAGCGTCATAAGCGGCTATTTGAGAATAATCTTCTCCTCTAGCGGTTAAAAAAACTATTAAAGTGTCTTTAAATCTTTGATCTAGCCTTAGTCTTTCACATGTTTCAATTCCATCCATAATGGGCATCATGACATCTAAAACTATGAGATTTGGCAAAATTTTATCTGCTTTTTTTAATGCTTTTTTTCCATTATCAGCAGTAAATATTTGATATCCTTCATTTTCTAGGTTAATTTTTATTATTTCTAATATATCAGGTTCATCATCTACAAGAAGAATTTTAATTTTTAAATTATCCATAAGAATTATTTTCGGTCAGATTTAAATTCTCTAATAAATATATGTATTATAGTTATTCAATATTAAAAAAAATTATTATTACAATATTCTGTAAATATAAAATTTTTGATTAAGTATGATTAGATCAATCTCCCTCCATTTTAATAAATTTGAATAAATGAAAAATAAACAAGCTGCATTTTGGAAAATAAATTCAGAGAAAGAATTTGAAGAATTTGCAATTAAAACTTTTAATTATCAGTTTAATAATAATATTATATACAGATCATATTGTGATTTATTAAATATCAATTCTTCTGATATAAAAAAATGTAATCAAATTCCATTTTTACCAATTGAATTATTTAAGTCTAATAAAATAAAATCTTTTACTGAAAATGAAAAATATATTTTCTATTCTAGCTCAAATTTAAATAAGACTAAATCAAAGCACTATATTAATGACATATTTAATTATCAAAAAAGCTATTTAAACTGTTTTAATCTATTTTACGGAAATCTTAAAAATTACAACATACTAGCCCTATTGCCTTCTTATATTGAAAGAGAAAATTCTTCTCTAATATACATGGTAAACGACTTTATAAATAAGAGCGAAAATAACTTTAGCGGTTTTTATATAAATGAATTTGAAAGGCTATTTTCAACTTTAAATAATTTAGAAAAAGAAAAAAAATCAACAATTTTAATAGGGGTCTCTTTTGCTCTTCTAGATTTTATAGAATTTAAAAAAATTCATTTAAAAAATACCATAGTCATGGAAACTGGTGGAATGAAAGGGAAAAGAAAAGAACTTATAAGAGAAGATCTCCATGAAAAGTTAAAAAATGGATTTGGTGTTTCTAAAATTCATTCTGAATATGGAATGACAGAGTTGTTGTCTCAAGCCTATTCAAAAGGTAATGGCTTATTCAACTGTCCTCCTTGGATGAAAATTTCAATTAGAGACACAAATGATCCTTTAATTAATTTACCTAGTAATACATTAGGCGCGATAAATATTATTGATTTAGCGAACCAAGATTCATGTGCTTTTATTGCGACTCAAGATCTAGGAATAGTTAAACTTGACAATAGTTTTGAAGTAATTGGAAGAATGGATGATTCTGACAAAAGAGGTTGTAATTTAATGATTTATTGACTATACAGCCTTAATTATGAAATAATTCTTCTTTCCTTTTTGAATCAAAATATATTTCTCATTTATTAAATCTGACTTTCCAATTAAATATCCATCTCCGACCTTTAATTTATTTACTGAAATTGACTTTTCATTTAAAGCCCTTCTAGCTTCCCCATTTGAATTTAAAAAACTAGTAATTCCTGAAAGGGCATCAATCATTGTTATTTGTTTATAAATTTCTGTCTTAGATATCTCAAACATGGGAACTCCATCAAAAACATCTAAAAAAGTACTTTCATCTAAATTATTCAAATCTTCAGAAGTAGATGTTCCAAAAAGAATATTACTTGCGCTTTGAGCATTCTCTAAATCTTCTCGTGAATGAACTAATAAAGTTACTTCTTGAGCTATTTTTTTCTGAAGTAATCTCAGGTGTGGATTTTCACTATGTTCTTTTATTAAAATATCAATATCATTTTTAGATAGAAACGTAAAAATTTTAATATAATTTTCAGCGTCATCATCAGAACAATTTAGCCAATATTGATAAAACTTATAAGGAGAAGTCTTCTTTTTATCGAGCCAAATATTCCCTCCTTCTGTTTTTCCAAATTTAGATCCATCATTTTTTGTTATCAAAGGGCATGTAATAGCATAAACTTTTTTACTAATCTTTCTTCTTATTAATTCAGTGCCAGTGGTAATATTTCCCCATTGATCACTTCCTCCCATTTGAATAGTACATTTATGATGTTTGTGCAAATGAAGGAAATCATAACCTTGCAATAATTGATAAGTGAATTCAGTAAAAGACATCCCTTGATTCGAAATAGTTCCAATACGCTTTTTAACTGATTCTTTAGACATCATGTAGTTGACAGAGATATGCTTGCCTATCTCTCTAGAAAAATCAATTAATGAGTAGTTCTTAGTCCAATCATAATTATTAAGAACTTTTGCAGTATTATTTATACTATTATCGAAATTTAAAAACTTCATTAATTGAGACTTAATACCTGAAATATTTTTTCCCAAAGTTTCTAAATTAAGTAAGCTTCTTTCTTCAGACTTTCCTGAAGGATCCCCAATCATTCCTGTAGCACCTCCTATTAGGGCTATAGGAGAATGCCCGTGTTTCTGAAAATGCATCAAGATTATTATTTGCACAAGACTTCCGATATGTAAGGAGTCTGAGGTAGGATCAAAGCCTATATATCCTGAAGTAGAGGCTTTATTTAAATGTTGATCAGTTTCAGGAATGATGTCGTGAATCATTCCTCTCCAATATAATTCCTCTATAAAATCATTTTTCATAATACAAATATATATTTCTACTTTTAAACTGAGAAGAAGAAATTCAAAAACAGTATTTTTGAATTATGATATTAGTTACAGGCGGCACTGGTTTTTTAGGGTCTCATCTTTTACTTCATTTAGTTCGTAATAAAAAAACTGTAGTTGCTACTTTCAGAAAAGAAAATCGTGTAAAAAATGTAGAAAAGTTTTTTTGTTCACTTGATTCAAATGGAAAAAATATTTTTAAGAAAATACTTTGGAGGAAGTGTGATATAACAATTATTCCAGATCTTCAAGAAGTTTTTAATGGCATTACACATGTCTATCATTGTGCTGCATTAATTTCGTTTTCAAATAAAGATATTATTAAATTAAATTTAGTTAATAAAATTGGCACTCAAAATATTGTCAATTTTTCAATTAAAAACAAAATTAAAAAAATTGCTTATGTAAGTTCTATAGCTACTCTAGGCAATGAAAATAAAGATAATCAAATTGATGAAAACTCTATTTGGGAAAATGACGATTACCATTCACCATATGCTTTTTCGAAACATTTAGCTGAACTTGAAATATGGAGAGCAATAGAAGAAGGTGTTCCTTCTGTAATAATAAATCCTGGGATTATTTTAGGTAAAGGAATCATCCCTAATCCTCTACATTCATTAAAAAAATATATAGAAAAAAATATAATTTTTTATCCGTCTGGAGTAGCGCACTTAGTTCTAATTAATGATGTAGTTAATGGACTTTTTAAACTAATGGAATCTGATATAGTAAATGAAAATTTTATTTTAGTTTCAGAAAATTGGAGTTATAAAGACTTGTTTTTTTTAATAAATTCGAAAAAATATAAAAAAAATATAATGATTAAGCTTAACCCTTTTTTTGCTCATTTAACTCTTTTCATAGAGTTTGTATTATCTATTTTTTTTTTCAGAAAAAGAATATTAAATTTTAAATTAATTAAAAGTATTTCTAATTCAAAAATAATAAATGGAAATAAAATTAAAAAAAAGATAGATTTTAAATATTCAAATCTCCAGAAAATCATAATTGAAGACTTATAGACGTTAAAATCGTTTTTGTTTTTTAGTTTCAAGAATGTTTTTTTTATTCAAAAGATCTTCAATACTATCTTTTGCTTTAACTAACATAAACTGAGTTTTTAAATAAATAGTCATCATTTTCTTTGGAGATTTAGAATAATATTTTTGACTATTAATGAATTGAATGCTGTCTATTTTATATTTATCATATATAAATTTATCTCCAAAAATTGAACTAACTTCTTCTTTAATAAAACCGGAGCCGTTAATAGATTTCATTATTGCTAAATCATACAAAATATTAGACATTATACTTTCATCAACTAAATCCTTAGGCTTCCTCTCTGAAAAATTATTACATGAAATTATAACTAATAATAAAAAATATATTTTTTTCATCTTTCAAATTTTAATTGTCTCGCTTTAGGCTTTTTAAGTAAGTGACCATCTCTATACGCACATTCGCCATTTACCCAGGTAGAAATTATTTTTGCAGGAAATACAATCCCCTCAAAAGGAGACCAACCGCATTTATAAAGTATATTTTCTTTTGTAACCCTAGTCGATTTATTTAAATCTATAATAACTAAATCTGCATAATAATTTTCTTGAATATATCCCCTTTGTCTAATTTGAAATAAAATTGATGGATTATGACATGCTTTTTCTACTATTTTTTCTAAACTTATTTTTCCCTTTTTAAAAAATGTTAGTAATGCTAATAATGAATGCTGAACTAATGGCCCTCCAGAAGGTGCTAGTGAATATTTTTTATTTTTTTCTTCTATTGTATGAGGCGCATGGTCAGTAGCTAAGATATCAATCCTGTCGTCATTAAGAGCTCGCCATAGTGCATCTTGATCTTTCTTAGATTTAATTGCTGGATTCCATTTAATTTTAGAGCCTAATTCAGCATAATCATTTTCATTAAACCACAAATGATGAATGCAAACCTCGGATGTAATTTTTTTTTCTTTTAAAGGGATGGAGTTTTCGAATAATTCAGTTTCAATAGAAGTGGAAATATGAAAAACATGAAGTCTTGCGCCTGTTTCTTTAGCTAATCTTATTGCTCTAGAGGAGGAAATAAAACATGCTTCACTGCTTCTAATTTTAGAATGTGCTTCAAAAGGAATATCATCTCCATATTTAATATGATATTTTTCTGTATTTCGTTTAATAATCTCCTCATCTTCGCAATGAACTGATATGAGGAGATTACTGTTTTTAAATATTTTTCTAAGTGTTTCTTCATTATCCAAAAGCATTTTCCCTGTAGATGAACCTAAAAATATTTTCAATCCAGCTACTTTATTCTTATCTAATTTTTGAATAATCTCAAAATTATCATTAGTTCCACCAAACATAAATGAATAATTTGCCCATGAATATTTGCTGGCCATATTAAACTTCTTATCTAAGTTTTCCAAAGTGATAGTTTGAGGTATAGTATTTGGCATTTCAATAAAAGAAGTAATTCCTCCTGCAACAGCAGCTTTAGACTCACTAGAAATATCTGCTTTATGAGTTAGTCCTGGCTCTCTAAAATGAACCTGATCATCTATTAATCCAGGTAAAATATATTTTCCTGTTGCATCTACGATTTCAGAGACACTAGAAGTATTTAAAATTTTATTTGAAATACTTTCAATTCGATCTCCGTTTATTAGTATATCTTTTTTTTCAATTTTATTATGACTAACAACTAGACCTCCTTTGATTAGAATTTTTTTCATTTCTTATTATTAAATCTAAGCTGGATTACACCATAAATTGCTTCCCAAATTATAGAACTATTCATTTTTGAAACTCCCTTTTCTCTATTTTTAAAAATAATTGAATGTTCTTTAATTAAAAAATTTCTTTTCCATGCATTAAATTTTAATTCAATCTGAAATGCATATCCAACAAATTTAATTTCATTTAAAGATATTGATTCTAATACTTTACGTCTATATCCTACAAAACCAGAAGTTGGGTCTTTGAATGGCATTCCTGTGATTAGTTTAACATAATATGAAGCAAATTTAGAGAGCAATATTCTGTTTAAGGGCCAATTAACTACATTAATACCATTTACATATCTAGATCCCACAATTACGTCTCTGCCTCCTTTCAATTCATTTAACATTTCAATTAAAATCATCGGATTATGAGATAAATCAGCATCCATTTGAAAAATATAATTATAATTTCTTTTTAATGCCCAATTAAATCCGGCAATATAAGCGCCTCCTAAACCAGTTTTATTTTTTCTTTCTTCTAGAAATAATCTTTCAGGAAATTGACTCATAAGATCTCTGACTTTATTAGAAGTTTTATCTGGAGAAGAGTCGTCAACTATAAGCAAATTAAATTTATCATTTAAATTCAAAACTAAATTAATTACTTTTTCAATATTTTCTATTTCATTATAAGTTGGGACAATAACAAGAGTTGATTCCATAAATATTTAATAAAAATAAACAAATAATGAAATACTCTAGATAAAAAGACTCAACGATATTAATATATATTCATTACAAAATGAATTATATTTATAAATATGGGAGATTTAAACGAAAAAATACTTGTAAACGAAGATTGGAAAAGCTTAATTCTTTTCTTTTCTTTTTTTATTATAACATTTTTAAAATCCTTAGATCCAAATAAATTTAAATATTTAATAAACTTTTTAAATGTTATAATGTTTTTTAAAATTTTTGATAAAGAAAAAAGAAGTTT
>Ga0114997_10000585_pt1 | contig 30033 bp, 28 predicted proteins | sample ArcticOcean_MG_C_2_FD_87045 | JGI IMG/M metagenome (GOLD analysis project Ga0114997, IMG submission 87045) | Marine microbial communities from western Arctic Ocean - ArcticOcean_MG_CB4_136 | ecosystem: Environmental > Aquatic > Marine > Oceanic | place: Arctic Ocean: Canada Basin | collected... | reverse complement strand
TTAGTCGTGATGGCGAGGCGCTGATCACCGCGGCTGAGTCGAATCCCACCGCGATGGTGCGGGCCTGCCCCGAATGGAATGCCGCCGAGTTGGCGATCCACACCGCCGGTGTTCACCGCCGAGTTGCGCACTGGTGCGAAAACCGCGTTGTGAAACCAGAGCGCTGGCAGACCCCTGAGCCGGCCGATTTTGCCGCGCCGTGGGATTGGTGTCGCGAAGGTCTCGATCTGGTGATTGCGGCGCTGCGAGACATCGGCCCCAACGAGCCGGTCTGGTCATGGACCGACCGTCGCAATGGCGGCTTCTACCACCGGCGCATGTTGCAAGAGACGGCCGTGCATCGCTGGGACGCAGAGGACGCGGTGGGCAGTACCTCCCACATCGATGCCGAAGTGGCCGCCGATGGCGTCGACGAACTCACCGAAGTGGGCATGCGGTTTCGTGGCGACGGCAGCCCCGTCGAATACCCGAACGGTGATCTACTCCTCGAACGCACCGATGGAACCAACCGCTGGCGGATCCGCGCCGTCGACGGCACACTGCTCGTGGGCCGCAATGGCGACGCTGGCACATCGGCCGACGCGATCGTGCACGGCCAAGCCGAAGATCTTCTGCTCTACCTCTGGGGCCGTGGCGGCCATGTCACCATCAGCGGCGACACCGCCGTGGCCGAAGCCTGGGCGGCGGTCGCTCCGTAGCGGCCCTCACCGACTCGCTCAGTCGGTGCCCGCAGTTTCTGGGTAAAGGTGGCTCATCGAGCCGGGCTCAACCCGGCACGACTCAATGTATTCGTCGACGTCGACCTTCTTCAAACGAATCACCCGGCCAAACTTGAAGGCAGCCAACTGTCCTTCATCGATGAAGCGATAGAGCGTTCGTGAGGTAATACCCAGCCGGTCGGCCGCTGCGGGAGTGGACAACCACTCGACGTCGTCAGCGGATTCGGCGTTGTTGGAACCAGCGCTCGGAGTCATGGCAGACACTCTCGCGCACTTTCACCTACTTTGCAGGCTTTCAGTGATGAATCATGTCCGCAAGAATCACCCAACATGAATAATATTCGTACCTCTTTTATACTTTCATTCTTTTGGCTACAGTCTGACACTGACATGACCACTCTTCGTGGAGGCATCCATTGCGGTGGGGCCGCTTGCGCAGGCGAGCGTTGAGAACGTGACGATCTCGCTCGACACCCATGCCCGCACGGTCATCTCAGTGACCCTCGCCCTCGACGTTAACCTGGTGATGGCGCCCGCGATCGGTGACCTCGACGAGATCACCCTTCGCCGGACCGAACAGGCCGTGATCCTCGGCTCATAGCTCCGGGGCTAGAAGTAGATGATCTTCTTGGCGCGTTCGACGACTTCGTCGAGGTCGTTGGTCCACGCGCCGGTGGACAGGTATTTCCAGCCGCCGTCGCAGACGATGAACACGATCGTGGCCGTCGTGTCTGGGTCCTCTTCGCCGATCTTCTCAGCGGTGCGAACTGCCCCGGCCAATGCGGCTCCGGCCGAGATACCAGAGAAGATGCCGATCTCGGTGAGTCGGCGAGTCCACTCGATCGACTCACGGGGACGAACAATGCGTTTGCCGTCGAGCAACTCGGGGCCGCCCCACTTCTCGTAGACGGGCGGAATGTAGCCCTCTTCGAGATTGCGTAGCCCTTCGACGGCTTCGCCGATCGGGGGTTCCACGGCGAGCAGCTTGATGTTGGGGTTCTGTTCTTTGAGGTAGGTGCCGACGCCCATGAGCGTGCCGCTCGTGCCGAGGCCGGCAACGAAGTGGGTGATGTCGGGAACGTCGGCCCAGATCTCGGGACCGGTGGTGTCGTAGTGCGACTGCGGGTTTGCCTCGTTGCCGTATTGGTAGAGGAAGACCCACTCGGGGTGTTCTTCGGCCAGCGCCTGCGCACGACGCACCGCGCCATTGCTGCCTTCGGAACCAGGTGAATCGATGATCTCGGCGCCGAACACTCCAAGCATCTGCCGTCGTTCGATGGAAACATTCTCCGGCAGCACGATCTTGATCGGATAGCCGCGCTCCTTGGCGATCATGGCCAGGGCGATTCCGGTGTTGCCTGAGCTCGGCTCGATGAGCGTCTTGCCCGGAGTCAGAGTGCCATCAGCTTCGGCAGCCAGAATCATCGACCGAGCGATGCGGTCCTTCACCGAGCCGCCCGGGTTCTGACCCTCCATTTTCCCGAGGATGCGCACGTTCGGGTTAGGACTGAGCCGGCTGACATCGACCATCGGCGTGTTGCCGATCATGTCGAGCACTGAGCTGTGGATCACCACGAAAAACTCCTAATTCCGACCAGTTCACTCGGGATTGTAGTCACCCCACCGTCTGCTTCCCCACCCCTGCGAACGGGTCCGAGAGTTAGGGTCGGGCGATGGGGACGACACAGGCACGGTTGAGCCGACGAGAACGCATCGAGAGTGATCTGCGCCTCGTGAAGGCAATGGCCAAGGCGGCGCCCGATCTCGTGAAGAACCGGTCCGGCAACTCCGCAACGGTGAGCGACCGGATCGAAGCGAACTTCGCGGCGAACCGGAGTCGGATCGCACTCATCGATGCGAGCGACAGCGGCCGTGAGATTGCGGCCGGCGAGCTCGACGACGACGCCAATCGGGTTGCCCATTGGGCGATTGCGCAGGGCCTCGGCCAGGGCGACGTCGTTGCGCTCCTCATGCTCAACCGGCCGGAGTTTGTGGCCACCTGGCTGGGCCTCGCCAAGGTCGGCGTTGTCACGGCGCTCATCAATGCCAGTCTCACCGGCGAACCATTGCGCCACTCCATTGGTGTCTCCGAAGCCGGACACCTGATCGTCGACCATGAGCTACTCGAGCCGTGGCACGACGCTCGCGACAACGGCGCAGTCACCGAGTGGGTGTGGGGCGATGGCGGCGGCTACGACGACGCACTGGCCGACCAACCAACCGTTTCACCCGACGCATCAGTTCGCGAGGGTATGGACAACACTGCCCCGCTCTTCTACATCTACACCAGCGGTACGACAGGCCTCCCCAAGGCCGCCCGATTCAGCCACTCGAAGTTCCTCTCGGTGGCCAACGGAAGTGCCGGCCTGATCGAGCTGAACAACCACGACCGGATGTACATCGCCCTGCCGCTCTACCACACGGCCGGCGGCGTGATGGCAGTTGGCAACTCGCTCCTCGGCGGCAGCACTGCGATCATCACCCGCAAGTTCTCGGCCAGCCGGTTCTGGGACGAATGCGTGGAACACGGCGCCACCGCCTTCCAATACATCGGCGAACTCTGCCGCTATCTGGTCAACAGCCCGAGCCATCCGCTCGAGCGCGGCCACCAGCTCCGAGTGTGTGTCGGCAACGGCCTCCGGCCCGACGTGTGGCCCACCTTTCAGGAACGATTCAAGATCCCGCGGATCGTAGAGTTCTACGGCGCCACCGAAGGCACCGCGTCGCTGTTCAACCTCGACAACCGGGTCGGTTCGATCGGCCGGGTGCGGCCGGCCTTGGCCAAGCGCCTCGGTATCCATCTCGTGGAGTACGACGTGGAGGCCGATGAGATCGCTCGTGACACCAAAGGGCGAGTAATCCCGGTTGGATTCAACGAACCGGGCGAGGCCATCACCCGCATCAGCAACATCACCCCCTTCGAGGGGTACTCCGACGAAGAAGCCAGCGAGAAGAAGGTGCTCCGTGGCGCCTTCAAAGACAACGACGCCTACTTCCGCACCGGCGACCTTCTCAGCCAGGACGAAGACGGCTACTACTTCTTCGTCGATCGCATCGGCGACACGTTCCGGTGGAAAGGCGAAAACGTCTCAACGGCCGAAGTCGCCGGTGTCCTCGGTGGCTGCACGGGAGTGCTGGAAGCCAACGTCTATGGCGTAGAAGTACCGGGCGCCGACGGTCGAGCCGGCATGGCCACCCTTGTGGTCGACGACACGTTCGACATCGAGCAGACCCGCGCACACGTGGCGGCCAACCTTGCCGCCTACGCCCGGCCGATCTTTCTGCGGATCCAATCCGAGGTCGAGATCACGGCCACGTTCAAGCACCGCAAGAAGGACGCGGTGGCCGAAGGATTCGACCCGGCCCTCCCTGATCCGCTCTGGTTCCTCGATGGCTGTCAACAGCGCTTCGTCGCTCTCGACGATGCCGTCTACCAGCGCATTCAGGCTGGCGACGTCCGGCTCTAGCCGGCAACGATCCGCACCGACTCCTCGGTGATCTCGCCATCAAGAATGTGATAACTCCGCAGCGACGCGTCGGCGTGTTGCAGCGACACGATGATGAAGCGCCACGCGCCGAACGGATCGAAACGGGCTGCATCGGCAACATCGGTGGGCGACGGATAGTTCATCGTGTGGGTGTGACTGTGCATCACACCAATGATCGCCACGCCGGAATCATCGGCCGTGCGCTCGACGTGCATCATCTCTTGGCCATCGAGCTCGTAGATCTGGCTCGACTTGGCCGCATTAGTCATAGGAAAGAAACGCTCGACCCGATCGCCCCCGAACGCGCCAGCGAAGAGCCCGCACGCTTCGTCGGGAAGCCCGAGAATGGCGTGGCCAATCATCTCCGCATGAACGGATTGGGGGATTTCCAACACGACCCTGAGGGTACCGCTACGGCGTGGCGTCGAGCAGATCGGTGATCGGCGCCATGCCGCCGTTCGCCCCGAGCGTGTGGTCAAACTCTGCGAGCCGGAAGCCATCGTTCGCATCGGGCTTGCCCGGACCGAACGACACATGGAAATACCCCGGCAACGAGATCTCACCGAGCGACTCGTAGGCCGCCTTTACCGTGGCCGGAGTGAGCTCCGGTCCTGCGGCGTTAAACACGAGTTCGGTGACGGCCAAACGACGGCACGCGACTTGGATCTCAATGTACCAACGCTCGTCGACCTCGTCGACCTCCAAGGGGCCGAGAATCTCGACTTCCGGATGGGCGTTGCGGAACTTGTCAACGCACGCAACCATCCTCGGTTCGGTCCACTGCTCTTCGGGCGTCGCCAGCGAGAGACCGAGCGCACCATCGGCGACGGCACGGTCCACCGTGGTGCCGAGATTGACGAGCTGATCAACGGTCACGACCCAAATCTCCTGGTCAAGACCATTGTCGGCAATCCCTCGGAACGCGCCGGTGGTGTCTCCATTGATGATGATTACCTCTGCCCCTTCATCCCGGATCCGCTCCGCCGTGGTCACCCAGAACCGGTCTTCAGCGAGCGTGTCATCGGTCGGAATCGTATTGATCGCCGTCATCACGACGTTGGCGCCGCGGTCGGCAAGAAGGGGTTCGATGACTGACTCCGTGGATGCCACGTCCTCATCGCCCGAAACAATCGCGATGGCACGATCGTCAAGACTTCCCACTTGCTCCAACAACGAGAAGAAGATCGGGATACGGCGGGCCGCCGACGAGCCGGCATTGATCCAAACGTTCTTTGCGTTTTCCAGGAGGTCGGTCGTCATCGCGCCGCCGATGAGCACCAGATCTTCCTGCTCGGTCAGGCACGTCGTCGCTGATTGCGCCGGCCCGACAAAGCCGCCGATCACCGCGAAGACTTCGTGGTCCTCCGTCATCCGAAGGCACGCTTCTTCGGCTTCGAGGGCGAAGGCCGGGTTGTAACCGTCGAAGTACATCTCCACCTGACGGCCGGCTAATCCGCCCCGCTCGTTCAAGTCATCGATATAGAAGTCCCAGACCAGTTGCTGATCGCCCCAGCCGAAGTTCTGCAACCCGGCCGAGATGAGGTCGGTGAAGTCGAGATACGACACCGCGATCTGCACCGTGTCTTCGGTAACGCCCTTCCACGACGCGGTGAGAGCCGGCGCTTCAGTGGTGGTGGCGACGTCGCCAGTCGACGTGCTTGGCGCTTCGGTCGTGGGCACCGTAGAAGTCGTCGAAGTCTCGGCCCCCTCGTCGCCTCCACTACCGCATGCCGCGGCGAGCACGGCCAAACTGGTCAGGACGACCACAAGTGTTCGTCCGCGTGCCCAATGTCGATGCTGCATGTCGATATCCCCCACCGCAACCTAGCAATCCCGCCCTGCTCGCGACAGCGGACCGCTACCGTGGCAGCCAGGAGAACATGATGGCGAAGTCACAAAAGAAGCGCGATATCCCCGCCGGGGCCGTGGCCGTTGCGACCAACCGCGTCGCTCGTCGCGACTACGACATTCTCGACACGCTCGAAGTCGGCATCCAGCTCCACGGAAGCGAAGTGAAGTCGCTTCGTGAAGCCAAGGTCCAGCTCGCCGACTCCTTCGCCATCGTCTACCAATCCGAACTCTGGCTTGTGGGTCTCCACATCGCGCAGTACTCCCACTCCGCGGCGGCCTTTGCCCACGACACCGAGCGTCGTCGCAAACTCCTCGCCCATCGAGGCCAAATCGAGAAGTGGGATGCCCGCGTCGAACGAGAACACCTCACGATCGTCCCGCTTTCGATCTACTTCCTGGGCAGTCGCGCCAAACTCGAACTCGGGCTCGGGCGAGGGAAGTCTCAAGTCGACAAGCGTCACTCCATCGCGAAACGAGATTCAGAGCGCGATACCGAACGCGAGATGTCTCGCGCTCGAAGCGGCAAGTACTAACGACGACTTCCCGGCGGGAACGACATCGGCATCACCCTCGGGCCACGCACCTGACCGCCGGCCCACTTCATGGGCTCGCGATCGCTCACGTGGAACTCGGGAATGCGCTCGACCCACACTCGTAGCGACGTCTCCATCTCAAGACGAGCCAGGTTCGACCCCGCGCAACGGTGAATACCGGAGCCGAACGCGATGTGGCGATTCTTCGCCCGGTCGATGATGAACTCGTCGGGGTTCTCGAAGTGCTCGGGGTCGTGGCACGCCGCGGGGAAGTTCATCAAGATCTTGTCGCCGGTCTTGATGTGGACGTCGTTGTACTCGACGTCGACGTCGGCGATCCGCGCCATCGTGACCGGGGCGTAGAAACGCAGGCTCTCTTCCACGGCCATGGGCATCAGCTCCGGTTCGTTCAGCAGGCGCTCGAGGTCACTCGGGTTCGTGCCGAAGTGCCAGATCGCCGAACCGATTGAACTCCACGTGGTGTCGATACCGGCGACAATCAGCAGATTGCAGATACCAACCACGACGTCCTCCGTGATCGCGGCGTCGGGGTGATCGAGCTCCATGAAGAGCAGTTCGGTGATCAGATCCTCTTGCGGATCGGCCTGGCGCTTCGCGACTTCCTCATGCAGGAAGGCGAGCAACTCGTCGCGCGCCTTAATGCGACGCTCCGGCTCGAACAGGCCCTCGCCCAACACGTCGTTGACCCAAAGGACGAACTGGTCGGCCATACCGCCGTCGACCCCAATGAGGTGGGCGATCACCCGCGGCGGAATCTGTTGGGCGTAGTCGACCGCACCGTCGCACTCGCCCGTCTCGATGAACCCATCGATCAGTTCATGACAAAGCGACTCGGCGAACTCCTGGTACTTGTTGACGACCTTGGGCGAGAACGCCGGAAGAATCATGCGACGCGTCCACGTGTGGATTGGCGCATCGGCCGTGATCGGCGCAGCCGCGATCTGCTGCTCATAGATGGACTGCTCCGGAAAACCGGGCGGAGGCGGCATCACCAGCACCTGACGGCTCGATAGCTCCGGCACCATCTTCGCCATGGCCCGCAAATCATCGAACTTTGTGGGGTTCCACGACCCACCCAAACGCTCTGTATGTGCAATAGGGCACTGCTCCCGCATCTGCGCCCAGATCGGCACCGGATCCTCGACATACGCCTGGTCACGGATGTCGTAGTCGGTGTTCCAGTCTTCAACCGGCGTCGCCGCCGCCCAAATTTCTTCGTCCGTCTGCGACCGCTCAGTATCCGTCATGGTCGAACGGTACCCCAACCACAGAAACCGACCGAACAACCCCGCCGCGGCGCGGTACCATTGGTCCACTCCCCTCATCGGGAGCCAGTTACTTGACAATCCAACGCAGCACCACGGGGCTGATCGGTTTCGACGTTGGGAACCGGATGCAACAACGTGCGACCAGAGTTGCTCAGACTCTTAAAACGGGGCAACAACAGAGACGCCAATACGGACGATCTCGCTCTCGCTGCCTGACCTAGTCAGATAGTAGAGAGTCATCGCGACCAGCAATGGCACGCGGGGCCTGACCACCGCAGCCTGTCACCAGAAGCGGTGGTGGACCGTAGGGAAAGACCACTGACAGCTGGCAAAGACCGCTGACATTGAGGAAAGACTCTGTGGCAGGACCCTCGGGTCCTTCTGACCCGGCAGTGTGGGAGCCATAACCCACGGTCACGGGAACGGTCGTAGCGCGGTGGGTAACCACCTGACGGACGAGGGTTCGATTCCCTCCAGCTCCACGCCGCTCGCTTCGCTCGCTAACCGAGTTTCGCTTCGCGAAACTCGACAGCCACAGCGAACTTGCGCCGCTCTACCCGCTGCGTTGGGTTGCTTGTCACTCTTGTGTCTTGTTATTGCCCCCCATCATCTCGGCTTGGCGGCGTTCCATCTCTTCTTGGCTGAGTTCGCCGGCGAGATATTCGATCGCCCAGTCCGGGAGGCGGTATCGCTTGTTCCAGCGCTCGTCGTCGATCCACACCACTTCGGTATCGACCCGACCATCGTCGTGGAAAGTGAACCGGCGATAGCCGGGTGGCATCATTCGCGACTCGTCGAAGTCGAGGCTCGTGCCGGTAGACGGACACAGGTACACGGGCACCCTGGCCAGGGTGCTCTCCACGTGGGTATGCACATGGCCGGCCGCCATCGCCGCAACCGGCGTCGCTAGGCCCACGAGGTCGGCCACCTTCGCGTCGTACTCCGGCTGCCAAAACATGCCAGGCGCGGCGGGCGGATGGTGCAGCCACAACATGGCCTGGGCCGCCGACCCTTGCTCGAGCTGACGGCGCAGCCACGACTGTTCGTGATCGTGCATCGCCCCACGAGCAAGCTCCATGCGATCGTCGTGGTCGACCCAGCCATGGTCGGCATCGAACACCACGCCCTCGTCGTTACTGTCGCCAAAGAGGAAGAGCCATTCCCGCACACGAAGCGACCGCTGCACAACTACTCCGGGCCGAGGAAGAAACGCGTGCATCTCGTCGACGCGGTCGTGATTTCCGGGCAGGCAGTACACCGGCAAGCCGAGCGCGGCGAGCGCTTCGCCCGCGACCTCGTACTCGCCCGGTTGGCCGGTATCGGCGATGTCGCCGGTGACAACCACCAGGTCAGGGGCATCGTTGAGGACATCGGCGGCCACTGCTGCGAAGGTTTCGCCTGTCTCTCGCCCGTTCGCCGTGCCGTCGCTACTGAAGTGCAGATCGGAGAGCTGGGCGACGCGGAACGAAGAGGTGGCCATGGGCCACGGTAGCGCTCAGCGTCTGCTCAGGACATAGACGTCGAAATCGTCGACCACCTGGACTGGGAGGTAGTTCGAGACGGGCCCGCAAGCCAGAAGGCAGCGCCGCAGCGTAGGACGCGACCGTGGCGCCAGTACGGCTCACCCTGTTGCCCTAGCTTCGCCCCATGACGAGTCGGTGGCGGCGTGAGCGAGATCGCGAACCAGACCGTCGTCCCGCGTTGCCGGTGTGGCCGACCTCATTGTCGAACGGCGAGTTCGTTCCTCCGTCGCAATCGCCGCTTGAGCGGCACATGACACAGCTGATGCTCGACACACTCGCGTCTGGTGCTGCTCGGCGCGGAATCGACCGCCGCCGATTTCTCACGACATCGGGTGCTATGGCCGCGGCTCGCGGTACTGATCCACGACGTGATCGCGCCCAACTTCAGCGACCTGCAAATGCGGCTCGACTCGATGGCCGCCACCGCCGATAGCGGTCGAGTTTCAGCGTTCAAGGTGTACACCGCCTGGGGCCCAGGCAATCAGGGCTACTCACTCGCCGACCCCGCCATCGGCATTCCAGTGATCGAACAAGCCCTCAGTCTTGGCGTCAACACAATCTGTGCGTATAAGGGGCTTCCGCTCCAGGAGTTCGACCGCCGCTTCAACGGGCCCGACGACATCTGTGCGATGGCGGCCCAGTTCCCCGACATGAACTTTGTCATCTATCACTCGGCCTGCGAGATTCAGACCACCGAGCGGGCCTACGACCCGACCCGCACGGCCACCGGCGTGAACTCGCTGGTGAAGGCCATGGACGACCATGGCATCGCCGCGAACTCCAATATCTGGTGCGAGCTCGGCACCACCTGGCGCGAAGTGATGAACAACCCCACTGAGGCGGCCCACGTGATGGGCAAGCTCCTCAACCGAGTCGGCCAGGACCGAGTGATGTGGGGCGCCGACGGGATCTGGCTGGGATCGCCGCAGCATCAGATCGAAGCGTTCCGAGCGTTCCAGATCACTGAGGCGTTCCAAACCGAGCATGGTTACCCGGCGCTCACCGATGAGGTGAAGGCCCGGGTCTTTGGCCTCAACGCCGCCACCTTGTTCGATGTCGACCCGGTGGCACTCACCTGTGCGATCGACACCGACCTACTTGCCGCCAGCAAGGGCGAGCTCCAAGTGCTCGTCGACGACGGCCTCGTGCCAAATCCTTACGAGCCGATCGGCTAAGTCACCCGGCGTGAAGTGCTGAGTTGGTGGAACTCCATGCCCGCGCCCGAGTTCCCCGTATAGCTCTCGTTCGTTGTGGCGGACTCGCCGCGACCTGGGCCATACCGATAGCTTGTAAACGATCGCTTACTTCCTGGAGAAGAAATGCCTGAAGCACCCGACGAAGCCGAGTTTCGCGCCCGCTGCCGCGCCTTCCTCGAGGAGCACGCCACTGGAATGAACCTCGACGGCGACGCCGACGAGGGCGGCCTCAAGCGGCTCGAACTCGGCCGTAATTTCCAGAACGCACTCTTCGATGCGGGCCTCGCCGGCCTCTCCTACGCCACCGAATACGGCGGCCAAGGCCTCGGCAAGGAATACGAAAAGATCTGGCGCGAGGAATACGCTGACTTCCCCAACATGACATTCGAGTTCACCATTTCCCACGGAATGTGTCTTCCTATGCTCTCCGAGTACGGCACCGACGATCAGAAGTCGGCGTTCCTCAAGGACAACATCCGTGGTGACAAGGTCTGGTGCCAGATGTTCTCTGAGCCGGGCGCCGGTTCCGACGTTGCCTCACTGCAGACCAAGGCCGAAAAAGACGGCGACACCTGGGTGATCAACGGCCAGAAAGTCTGGACCACTCTCGCCCACGTCAGCGACTACGGCGTCGTGATTGCTCGCACCAACCCTGAGGTCGCGAAGCACGCCGGCATCTCGATGTTCATCGTGCCGATGGACGCCGAAGGTGTCGAAGTGCGCCCGATTCACCAAATTGATGGCGGAAAACACTTCAACGAAGTCTTCTTCACCGACGCGAGCATCCCGGCCGAGAATCTCATTGGTGATCTCAACAATGGCTGGAACATGGCCACCGCCATGCTCATGTACGAACGTGTTGCCATCGGCGCTGGCAGCACGGGCGGTATCCGCCATGAGCGGGCCGACGGCCTGATCGCGGAAGCCAAGAAGCGCGGCATCATCGACGACCCGACCCTTCGTCAGAAGCTGATGAAGATCTACATCATGGAGACGTGCCAGTCGATCGTGTCGATGCGCACACGCGCCGACATGCAGGCGGGCAAGACCCCTGGTCCCGGCGGTTCAATCGGCAAGCTCTCCAGCACCAACATCATGAACTATGTGCGTGATGTCTCCATGGAGATCGTCGGCGCCAGCGGTGTGGCGTGGGAAGACAAAGCTGGTGGCGGCTGGGCCCGTGCGGCGCTCACCGGTCTGCAGGGCGGTATCGCGGGCGGCACCAACGAAATTCAGAAGAACATCATCGGCGATCGTGTGCTGGGTCTCCCACGCGACATCAGCGTCGACAAGGGCATCCCCTTCAAAGACCTCAAGGTCGGCACCCAGAAGTCTGAGTAACCCAGCCTGGCTAGGACAGGCAGGTCTTGACGGCTTCGGTGAGGCCAAGGGTGCGAGGGTCGCCGACGAGCGAGCCGCCCATCTGGTTCATCACGTAGCCGTAGCCAATACCGAGATCAGGGTCGGCGTAGCCGAGCGAGCCGCCCGCGCCCGAATGACCGTATGACCGCGGTCCGGCGAGCGGGAGCACACCGTCGTACGTCATGAAACCCATGCCGAACTTTGTCTCGAATACGAGGCACTTGTCGTTGCCTGTGGTCACGGGCGCGCTTGCCGTCTCCCGGGTGGTGTCGTTTATCAAACGCACACCGTCAACCTCGCCCACGGTTGCGGCATACATCCGGGCCAGCGACGAAGCGTTGGTAATTCCGTTGGCTGCAGGAATCTCCGACGCATGCACTGCACGCGTATTGAATGGGTTCTCGTCGCCACCGATGTCGAAGGCGCCATCGAGACTCAATGCCCGGCCACCCATCGTGCCCGGCCCGATGACGGCGAGCATAAGCTCCGACGAGACTGGGTCGGTCGGTGCCGGCATCGCCAAGAGCGGCGACACGCGCGACTCTTGGTCCTCCGGAAGACCGATCCAGAAGTCGAGGCCCAGCGGCTGGGCAACATTTTCCTGGAAGAACGCGCCAATGCGCTGCCCAGAGACTCGTCGCACGAGCTCACCAACGAGCCAGCCATACGTGAGTGCGTGGTAGCCATGGCGGCCATCGAGCTCCCATAGAGGCGCCTGGGCCGCAAGCGCTTCAACGATGGGATCGACGGCCATCACGTCGTCGAATGACGGCACGTTGTCGACGCTGATCAGACCGCAGCGATGGCTCATCATCCACGCCACCGAAAGGTCGCCCTTGCCGTTGGCCGCAAACTCGGGCCAGTACTGGCTCACCGGTGCCTCGTAGTCGAGCTCGCCCCGCTCATGGAGGATCGCCGCGCAGATCGCGGCGGCCCCTTTAGTGGTGGAGAAGACCAGCTGTAGCGCTGACTCGTCGTAGGGCTGCTTGCCCGCGGCATCGAAAGATCCACCCGTGAGGTCGACTACCAACTTGCCGTCGGTGTAGAGACTGAACCCCGCACCGACGTCGCCGTGTTCGGCGAAATTCGCCGCAAAAGCATCTGCGACTGCCCCGAATCCCTCGTCGACCTGGCCTCGCATATCAGTCATCAATAATCCTTCGCGCTGGCCCCCTTTGCTAGCAGGGTTTGTCTCGGACGCATGCGGACTCCTCCAATGGACGAAAGCGTCCCGCTCGTGGCACCGCACCACCCCTGGCCGTAATGGTGCTCACCTCAGTCGTTGAACGACACGAGTTCGTCGGGGTGGAGGTGCTCGATCATGCGCCGCAACCCCACGCTCCAGTCGACCGTCGGCTCATAGCCGAGCGCCGTCAGCCGGGCCACGTCGACGCTGCCGGGCGGCGGGGCCATGTCGCTGCGTTCGATCCGAAGTTTACGACCGACCAGACGGGCCATCTCCTCACACCAGTCTTCCGCGCTCGTGGCTACCGGGTCACCCCAGTTGAGCACCGTGGCAGGCACGTCGGCCGCGTCGAGGAGTAGCGGGAGACTCGCCATCAGGTCGTCTTCATGGATCAGGTTGTAGAGGCACGGCGCACTCGTATGGAGAGTGACGGGCTGGTCCTGCAAGATCGATAAGAGCATGAACCACGGGAATCCGCCATGGTTGCCGTAGGGGCTCGCCAGCCGAGCGATCGTTGTGGGGATGCCGCGCGACCGGGCGAGATACCTCGCCATCGACTCCCCCGCGATCTTGCTGATGCTGTACGTCGGCATCATCTTCTCGTTGCTGTCACCGAGCGCATCATCCTCGGCGTGAACACCAGAGGACGCGGCATAGACACCCATCGACGAACAATGAAGTATCCGTTCGAGGAGAGGAAGGCGGTCGACGATCAGCCCGAGCGCTTCCGCGTTCACTGCAAGCGCTGCACCCCAGTCCGACGAGAACGACACGGCGAAGTTGAGCAGGATCTCGGCGTCGTCGGGAACGGCCGAGAGGTCGCCCACCATGTCTGCGGTCACGCAGCGGACGCCGAACGCTTCGAGTCGTTCCTGTGCCGCAGGGTCGCTAAAACGGGCGAGTGCAGTGACGTCGTGCGCGCTGGCCAACTCTCTTGCAACGACGCCCGCCACTCGCCCCGTTGCACCGGTGATGAGTATGCGACTCATGCCTTCGTGAGCTCCTCACTCACGGCCCATAGCCGCGCCGCCGCGGCATCATCGAGCGCGGTCTTGCGAGGTTTCTTGACCTTCTGCTTCACGAAGAACTCCCCGGTCACGCCTTTCAACTCCGGCGCGGTCGCCGCCCACACGGAGGTGCGCGCCCCCTTCTCCGGAGTGATGAAGAAGCGCCCCACCACCGGCCATACGATCCCGCTAATCCGTGTCGCTTCGCCGTCTCGGCCAATTCGAGTTCGCACCGCGCCCGGGTGGAGGCAATTCACCGTTATGTCGGCGTCGGCCAGCCGTCGGGACAGCTCCCTCGAGTGCAACATGTTGGCGAGCTTCGAACGTGAGTAGACGGCCATCCCCTTGGCTACGCCGTAGCGGCCCTTCGAAGCGTTGAGATCGTCCCACTTAAGTCCGCTCGTGAACTGATGGGCATCGGAGGCCACAATCACGATCCGAGCAGGCGCCGAGGCCTCGAGCAATGGCAGCACTTCATTCACCAGCTGAAAGTGCCCGAGGTGATTCACACCGAAGGTGAATTCATGCCCGTCGACTGTGGCCCGACGTTCGGAGAGTACGACTCCAGCGTTATTGATCAGAACATCGAGACGGTCGAACTCATCTCGAAACGCAGCGCCAAACGAACGAACCGACGAGAGGTCATCAAGGTCGAGCCGACGATGGGTCACGCTCCCCGAAGCCCCGGAGGCCTCCAATTCGGCGACCACCGCTTCGCCGTCGGCGGGTTTGCGGGCCGTGAAGATCACCTCGGCCCCCATCGATGTCAGCGCTCCCACCGTCGCCCGCCCGATACCAGTCGTTCCGCCGGTGAGAAGCACGCGTTTGCCATCAATATCCCAGGTCATGTCACGAGTACAGCCGATGGCGGGCCGAGAAGCGATCTCGCGTCCCAGACCGGACGCGATGCGCCGCCGGCCCGAGTAAACGGATCCGACGGCGCAGTCAACCTGGAGGGGTTGTGCTCCCTCGATCGGCTGCTGCGCAGAGTTTGTGAGCGCTCGACCGCTAGAGAGCTTTGGGTCGTACTGGGAGTGGAGCCGGAGGTGGGTTCCCGCCACTCCGGTCTTCGGCCCAGCCGGGCGGGGAACTGCCCGCCGGGTCCCTCATGGTTCAGCTCGCAGCTCAGAGGCCACAACGACTACCGTTCGCATCGTGACAGACTCCGACGAGCGGGACATCAAATTCGCAGTCTTTCTCCACGAAGCCGTGAACTCGGTCTTTACCGAGGACGAGGGTCGGGAGATTCTTCATGTGGCTGCAACATCGCTCTCGGCGGTCGCCGAACCCGCTGGTCCTCGGATACTCAAGGGTTTCGACGAACCAACCCATGTCCACTCCCTTCTCCTGGAGCAACAATGAACAGACCCGCCGGCGCCGAAGTGCAAGCGATTCGTGACCAGCTCGATCACCCCGTGATCGACACTGACGGTCATGTGATCGAATATCTCCCCTGGGTCCGAGACCTCGTGGTCGACATCGCTGGCGAAGACGTCGCCCTCCGCTTCGACCAGATGGTGGGGTCGGCCGCCGTCGTGAATTCGGTGCCGGAGGAGCTTCGACGTCAGGCCGGCGTCACTCGCAACGCCTGGTGGGCGGTACCGGCCACCAACACGCTCGATCGGGCGACCGCTATGTTGCCCAGCCTGCTCTATGACCGGCTCGACGAGATCGGCATCGATGTCGCCGTGCTCTACCCAACCTACGGTCTCACGGTCACCGCATTTGCCGACGATGAGCTGCGTCAGGCAATGGCCCGGGCCTTCAACATCTATATGGCGGAGGCCCACGCGGACTTCAGTGATCGGCTCATTCCCGTCGCCTCGATTCCAATGTTCACCCCCGAGGAGGCGTTGGCCGAGCTTGACCACGCCGTCGGCGAGCTTGGGCTGAAGGCCGTGATGATGTCGGGGGTCATTCCTCGCCCCATTCCCGGAGCGGAGAACGTGCGCTCGGCTCGATATATAAACGGGGTTGGCCACGACAGCGAGTACGACTACGACCCCGTGTGGGAACGCTGTCGCGAACTCGGCGTCTGCCCCACCTTCCATGCCTCGGCTCAGGGGTGGGGATCGCGAGCCTCGCGCACCAACTACGTCCACAACCACATCGGTAACTTCGCAGCGGCCGGCGAAGCAGGCCTGCGATCGTTGCTTATTGGCGGCGCCCCGATGCGGTTCCCCGAACTCAAGTGGGCCTTCCTTGAAGGCGGCGTGGCTTGGGCCGCCAACTTCCTGGGCGATGCGTTGGGCCACTACGACAAGCGCAACGCCGAGGCGATCCAGCACTACAACCCTGCGGCGATTGACCGGCAGCAGCTCGCGGAACTCTTCGACGCCCATGCCGGACCCGCCGTGTCTTCGCGAATGGACCGGCTCGACTACTCGTTGCAGATGTTGTCCTACGCCGACGAAGACCCCGACTCGCTCGATGAGTGGGAGGAGAGCGGTATCCAGTCGGCCGACGACATCATCGAACTGTTCCGTGACCGCTTCTATTTCGGTTGCGAGGCCGACGATCCAATGAACGCGTTGGCGTACCAAAGCCACCTGATTCCGGCCGGTGTGCGCCTCCGGGCGATCTTTGCCAGCGACATCGGCCACTGGGACGTTCCCGACTTCACCGGTGTGCTTCCCGAGGCATTCGAGTTGGTCGAGCACGAACTTCTTGACACCGACGACTTCCGGTCGTTCGTGTTCGACGACCCGGTTCGCCTCTTCCAGAGCGGCAATCCGAACTTCTTTGCCGACACGGTGGTGGCCGACCAGGCCGCAGCGGTCACACCCTGACGAGCGACCCCAGGAAGCGCTCCACCATGGGCGCTACTCGGTCGACCAAACGGAACCCGTCGAAACTAGACCCCGGCACGACCCCCATATCCAACGACATCAATTCCGCGAGCCGAGCGTTCGCCTTTGCGAACATCTCTTGGTCTGCCCAATACACCAACGTGGGGGCGGAAGACTTGAGCAATCCACGCGGCCGCGTGATTGTGGCCCGCGTGCGCGCGGCTGCCACCGGTCCGCTGTTGCCCTCACGCATCTCGGCCCGAACCTCGGGAGGGATATCGCCGACGAACATGTCGGAGAACCCATCCCAGTCATCGTTCTCGAGCGCCCCAGCGCAACGTTCGATGAACGATTCGAGGTTAATTTCGATGCCATCAAGCGCCTCCGCGACATTGCCGAGAAAGGTGCCAGCAAAGATCAGTCCGGACACAAGATCGGGCCGGCGGCGAGCAACCTGCGCTGCAATCTCTGCGCCTCCGGCGTAACCCCACACACACCCCCCGGTCGCCTTCTCCTGTTCGATCACCGCGATCACGTCAGTCGCAAGGAGTTCGGCACTGTAAGCCGCCGGATCCGTCGACACGGCACTCTCGCCGTGGCCGGGATGGTCGATGGCGATCACTTGATAGGACGATGCGAACAGCTCAAAGTAGCCACATTTATCCCAAGCCGCGGCGGAAAAGAACACGCCAGGGACCAAAACAAGCGGCGGGCCAACGCCCTCCGCCAGATAGCTGATTCGTCGGTCTTCGTCTGAAACCATTTCCCGCCGAAAGGGCATCTCCGCCTCGCAATCTGGTTTCACCGCAGTGCAGAGGGGGCTAGAGCTGGCGTTACCCAAATCACTATGAAGAGCGAATGATCACCGCGGCCTTGTTGAAGAGTCCGACAGTGGTGGCGTGGAGCAGGTCGCCGTAGCTCTTCGGCGCCTTGCCGGCCATGGCCCGAGCATGGGTACCTTCGAGAATGATCCCCGTCTTGTAGCACGCAAGAACGCCGTACCAACTGATCGCGGACAAGTCACGTTGGGAACCTTCGCCGTAGCGAGAGACCATCTCGTCGATCCCGGGGAAGCCCTCCCACGGTGTGACACTTACGGCCTGTGGCTGACCGTCGAGCTCCGGCCAGAATGCCATGATCAGACCGAGGTCGATCAGCGGATCGCCGATCGTGGCGAGCTCCCAGTCCACAACTGCGGCGAGATCCGGGGTGTCGTAGCGATACATCACGTTGGCGAGGTGGAGGTCGCCGTGAATGACTCCGGGCGTGAAATCAGCAGGCCGATTGGCTTCGAGCCAACGACCAACTTCATCGAGATGTGGAATCTCCGCTGTCCATTCATTGGACAAGTCGGCATACCCATCGAGCTGTGATTGCCAGCGCGGCACTTGTCGTTCGAGGTACCTCTCGGGTTTTCCGAACCCTTCGAGTCCGACCTCGACATAGTCCACTCGCCCGAGCGCAGCGGCAGCATCAGCGAGAGAGAAGCCCATCGCTCGACGAACCGCAGGAGCACCGGCGTGATACTCAGGCAAGCCCGTGCTCGGCGTGAAGCCGTCGACTGGCTCCATCAGATAGAACGCGGCACCGATCACATCGACATCCGATTCAGCGACGATGAGGCCCGGGTGCGGGACATCGCTCCCCGCCAGCGCCCCCAGCACACGCGCTTCGCGCCGCATCGTCTCGTCGGAGTTCTTGCGCTTGTGTTCAGGTGGGCGCCGAAGAACATAACTACGGCCATCTCGCACGAACTGCAACAACAGGTTCTGAGTGCCCCCGGCGAGGGGTGTGACGCTTTCGAGCTCACCTACACCGAGGCCTTTGTCGTCCATCCACGACCGCAGGACATCAAGATCGACGACCGACGGGTCAACTGCGTTCTCTCGTTCTTCGCTGCTCATGGTCGACCGGCGGCGCCGACTTCGACCTGGGTCGTCAGGATGAACGAAAGGCCGTTGCCCTTGAGCTTTCCTGGATGGGTCGTGGGTGAGACCAGCATGAACAGAGTTCGGCCGTCGTCGCCTCCGAGCATGCAGGCCACGGCATTGCCGTCGACCTCGATCGTCTCGGAGACCTCTCCGCCCTCGTGCACCCGGCAGTAGCGATTGTTCGAGACATCAGACATCCAGATCGCGCCGTCGGTATCAAGGCAACAGCCATCAGGGACATGGCCATCGACCTTGGCCCAGATCCGCCGATTGGTGAGCGTGCCGTCCGCTTCGATATCCCACGCCGTGTACTGACCCCCGAAGGTCTCCCCCACGATCAACGTCTTGTTGTCGGGTGTGATCACCGAACCGTTGGGGAACATCAGGCCGGAGGCCGCGATGTGCACTTCGCCATCGGGCGCAACTCGGACCAGCGTGGTGGACTCGAAGTCGGCGCCCTTGTCGAGGGCAAAGCCAAAGTTCCCGACATAGGCCGTGCCATCAGCGGTGACCACCAGGTCGTTGCACTTGTCCTTCACCACGCCGGAGAGGTCGGCGTGCTCGCGGAGCTCACCTTCCGGACTGAGGGCCATCACCTTCTGATCAATCATGGACGAGATCAGGAGCGTGCCATCCGGCATCCAGCCCAACCCCGAGGGTTGATTCTCGATGGTGACAACCCGCGTCTCCGTGCCCTCGGCATCGAGCGTGAAGACGCCGTGACGGTAGAAGTCGGAGAACCAGAGCTTGCCGTCGTGCCACCGCGGACCCTCGCCGAAGTCGATGCCGGTATGGATCTGGGTGAACTCACGGTTCATCATGGCGGGATCGTAGTCAGCTCGACGCGGCCAAACGAACGCGGCTAGACGACGATCGCCGCGAGGTCTAGCAGGTGGGCGGAGTCGACAGAGGTTGGCACGAGGTACACCTCATCGCAGCCCGCTGCTTCGAGCCGTGCGAGCCCGTCGGCAACCGCTCCGGCTCCCGCGGCCGTCGCCATTCCGGCCATCATCTCAGCGGCATCGTGGCCAAAGATCTCGAGGTACCGATACGCATACCGATGCAAGACATCGGCCGCATCGTCTTCGAGGGAGTACCAGAAGCTCGTACTGATCCGTGGCGCCTCTGAGCGCCCCGCATCGGTCCAAGCCTGCCGGACTGACTCAAAGCTGGCGACGTGGTCGTCGGTGTTGGGACCAAGTGTGAAGCCCATGTTGCCGTCGGCCCACAACGCGGCCCGCGCGGTCGATTTCGGGCCCATCGCCGACGCGAACATCGGCGGCCCTCCGGCTTGTACCGGGGCGGGACCAACCGCCGCGCCGTCTTCAAGGGTGCCACCCGCCCAGATCCGGCGCATCTCGGCAACCTGATCATCGAGGGTTTGATGGCGCCACCGGAACGAGCGCTCCGAGGCCTTGTAGTCCTGGTCGCGGCCGCCGACACCAACGACCACGTCGAGGCGTCCGCCCGACAACACATCCAGCGTGGCCAGTTTCTTCGCCATCGCGGCCGCGGGATGCATGGGAAGGATCACGACCGAGGGAGTGATCCGCACTCGTTCGGTACGCCCCGCCGCATATGACAGGGCGGTATGCATCTCAAGATTGCCAAAGGCGATTCGTTCTCCGACCGCGAGGCTGCGGTACGGCCCGTCGTCAATCGCTGCGCACCAGTCATTGGTGATTGCGCGGGTCATGCCCGACACCATGGTCGGAAGCGTCATCGAGATATCCATGCCGAAGCGACCGCTCAGGCGTCGAGGTAGCGGGTGACCGCCACCATTGAGCCGATGCCCGACACCGCAACCGCAATACCCAAGACGAGAAAGCTGGTCGAGAGGTATTCGTTGTCTGTCACCCGGAAACCACGCATCAGTTCGAGCGCATCACCGTCACCCAGACCCTCAATGACCTTGGTGTTGAGGAAGTAGAGGCCCACCCACGCGCCGAGGGCACCCAGCATCGCCTGCGCCAGACCTTCGAGCATGAACGGGATTCGGATGAACCAGTTGGTGGCGCCTACCACCTTCATGATCTCGATCTCCGCGCCGCGGCTTCTGATCGCGCTCACAACATTGGTGAGAATCAACAGCGTCGCCGCAACAAGTAGAAAGATCGAGCCGATCAAGAAGACGCGGCTGACGTCGTCGGCTGTGCGCTGGATCTGCCGGATGGTCTTGTCGGCCGAGACAACGTCACGAACGCCGGGGCGGCCCTCAAACTGTCTCACCATCTCCTGCACGACATCCGCGTCAGGGTCGGTTGGCACCACGCGATACGACGGTGGAAGCGCTTCTGCGGTTACCACCTCGAGCATCTCGGGGGTGTCGGAGAAGACTTCCTTGAACTCTTCGTAGGTGGCGGCCTGATCGATGTATTTCCACGAACTCACGGCGGGCTGGTCGAGGCTGGATGCAATCGCCGCGTCTTGTTCGGGCGATGCATCGGGGTCCATCCAGACCACAAATTCGATGCCGCCTTCCCAACGAGCGGTGGCATTGTCGACCGCGTAATTGAAGAGAAAGAACCCGCCGAAGAGCCAGAGCGACACGCCGATCGTGATGATGGTGGCGAACGACAACATGAAGTTGCGGGCGAGGTTCTGACCAGTTTCTCGGAGTGCGTAAACGGGACTAATAGCCATGACGAACCCCTACTCGTAGACGCCGCGGGCCTGATCGCGAACGATCACACCCCGGTCGAGCTCGATCACGCGGCGACGCATCGTGTCGACGATGCCTCGGTCGTGCGTGGCCATCACCACAGTGGTGCCGGTCCGGTTTATTCGATCGAGCAACTTCATGATGCCGACCGAGGTTTGCGGGTCGAGGTTGCCTGTGGGCTCATCGGCCAGAAGGATCAGCGGTCGGTTGACAAATGCTCGGGCAATCGACACGCGCTGTTGCTCACCGCCCGAAAGCTCGTGTGGGTAGTTGTCGATCTTTGGCGCGAGGCCCACCAGTTCGAGGATGGCCGGCACCTGCTTCTTGATGACGTGGCGCGGCTTGCCGATGACTTCCAGCGCGAACGCAACGTTCTCGGCCACCGTCTTCTTGGGCAGGAGTTTGAAGTCCTGGAAGATGTAGCCAATGTTGCGACGCAGGTAGGGCACCTTCCATGAGCCCAACCCGCTGATGTCTTTGCCCGCCACGAAAATCGTCCCGCGCTCGGGCGACTCCTCGCGATTCAGCAGCCGAATGAACGTCGACTTTCCGGAGCCGGACTGGCCCACGAGGAAGACGAATTCGCCTTTCGCAATATCGACAGTGGCATCACGAACGGCGACGACATCGCCCTTGTACACCTTGGTGACGTTCTCGAGTTTGATCATTCTGATCCTGTGGAGAAGCGGGCCGTCCGACGGGCAGAAGCTAGCAGCGGCGCACTCGGAAATAGCGGCACGTTCACTCGCTCGCGATGGAGATGACGTCGCGGATGCCGGCAAGGCCTTCGAACTGCCCAGCGATACCAACCGCGAGCACGTCGTCGGCCCGATCTGCGAGCGTGAGCCGATAGTGCAGCGGCATGTCGTCGGGTGTCACGACCGCGATGATCTCCGGAGTCGAGGCGAACGCTTCGACGAACTCGTCGTAAAGCATTGTCTGATCAACAAACTCGAACGAGGCGATCTCGTTGATCGTTTCGATCCGGCGAATGATCTCAGCCCGCTCGTCGTCTGTCACTTCGGAGGCGACCACAACAATCAGGTCGTAGTCGGCGGCATTGACCGGCAACAACTCTGGTACCTCAGCACCCAGGATGCCGCTGTCGCCGCGCAGCCGGTCGGCGGTGATCACACGCTCCACACCGGGCGAATGGTCGAGATCGGCCAGGAGGCCGGAGGCCTGATTGAGCGTGACCCCGCTAGCAACCGCTAGCCGAAACGATTGCGGCAGTGTCCCCAGTTCGACCGACTCGGCAATTTCTGGACTCGGTGCGAGCCCGGCAAATTCTACGTGGGCTGCGTCGTGATCGAAGAACGCAATCTGCCCAAGCAGGACGGAGCCTGTGACCAGCGTTTCTACAGCCGCGATCTCGGCTGGCGTTGCGTCAACGGCGAACCAGACGGTGATGTCCACTCCGCCAGAGAAGACACCGTCTTGAATCTCGATCAACGGCACGGCCGTGTGCTCGCCATCGTCGCTACACGCCGCAGCCAGCAGCGCTAGCGAGAAGAGGGCTACACCGATTCGGCTTGAGCGCGAGTCCATCGCAACCACGCTTCCATGAACGGTTCGATTTCGCCGCCAAGCACCTGCTCAACCTGCGCAGTTTCGTGTTCGGATCGTAGGTCTTTGACCATCTGATACGGCTGCATGACATAGCTACGGATCTGGCTACCGAAGCCGACGTTTTGCTGTTCGCCGGTGATGCCCGCGATTTCGTCTTCGCGCTTCCGTCGTTCGAGGTTGAGAAGTTTCGAAGCCATCATCGTCATGGCTCGATCCTTGTTCTGGTGCTGGCTGCGTTCGTTCTGACAGCTCGTGACAAGGCCCGTCGGGAGATGGGTGATTCGAACGGCCGAGTCGGTCACGTTGACGTGCTGACCGCCCGCGCCAGAGGAGCGGTACGTGTCGATGCGCAACTCTTTCTCGTCGATCTCGATCTCCGAGGAGACTTCCTCGAAGAAGGGCGACACTTGTACGGCCGAGAATGCGGTTTGGCGCTTGCCCTCGTTGTTGAACGGCGAGATTCGCACGAGCCGGTGGACGCCATGTTCGGCCTGCATGAGTCCGTACGCGTGGCGTCCCTTGAGTATGAACTCCACGCTGCTGAGCCCGGCTTCGGTGCCTTCCGACACCGCCGTGATCTCCACCCCGAAGCCGCGACGATCGGCCCAGCGGTTGTACATCCGCATCAGCATCTCGGCCCAGTCTTGCGCGTCGGTTCCGCCCTCACCAGACTTGATTTGGCAGACCGCGTCTCGTTCGTCGAACTCACCAGTGAAGAGTGACCGCATCTCAAGTTCTTCGAGTTGCGCTTCGAGCGCGGCGGCGGCCTCACCAATTTCACCCTCGAGCGAGACCTCGCCTTCTTCACGGGCCATCTCGTGGAGTGTTTCCACGTCGTCAATGTCGGACATCAACTTGCCAAAGAGCTCAAGGTCTTCATTGACCGATGCCAGCTCCGAGGTGACGGCGCGAGCCTTCTCCTGATCGTCCCAGAGGTCGGGGCGCGACGCTTCGGCTTCGATCTGAGGCTGGCGCGCCTCTAGCTCCACGATGCGTAGATAGCCGGACGCCTCGTTGAGGCGGGCTCGAATCGCCGCAAGCTGATCAGTGAAGTCCTGCATTACCTGCGATCTCCAGCGCTACTCGGCGCCGGGCCGACCGTGACAAGTCTTGTACTTCTTGCCGCTCGCGCACGGGCAGGGCTCATTACGTCCGACCTTTTCCAGCTCGGACTTCGCGATGGGGGTGCGAGCAGCCGGTTGATTGGCTTTCACCACCGGCGGCGCGCCGGCAGTGGAGATCTGCGAGGCCCTCGTGCCGGCGCCTGCATCTTGCTTCTGCTCGGTGACACCGGCGAGCGCCTGCTCGTCTTCGGCGGCGTTGTCTTTCACCGCAACCTGAACATGCATCACGTACTTCACGAAGTCCTGTGCGATGCCGGTCATCATCATGCCGAACATGTCGAAGCCTTCGCGCTGCCACTCGGTGGCCGGATCACGTTGGCCCATCGCCCGCAGGTGGATGCCCTCGCGCAGAAGGTCCATCTCCTTTAGATGCTCACGCCAGCGCTGATCGATAATGCGCAGCATCACCTGACGCTCAACCTGGCGCATAACCTCGGTACCGAGCTCTACCTCGCGGCTCTCATAGATCTCGGTGCCCTGCACGAGCAGGAGATCCTCAAGCTCGTGAATGGCGCTCGCAGAAGCGAGCGACAGCTGGGACACTTCACCGGGCCACAGCGTGCTGATCTCCGTCGCGAGACCTTCGAGGTCCCACTCTTCGATGATGTCGCTCACGCAATACGTGGCTACGGCCCCATCGATCGCGTTTTCGAGGTACTCCAGCGCTTCGGGCCGAAGGTCGGCGCCATCGAGAATCTGACCGCGACGCTTGTAGATGACCTTGCGCTGCTCGTTCATCACCTCGTCGTACTTCAGCACGTTCTTTCGCGTTTCCGCGTTGCGTGCTTCGACGGTGTTCTGCGCCCGCTCGATGGCTTTCGTGACCATCTTGGCTTCGATAGGCACATCGTCGGGCAGCGCCCGATCCATGACCCAGTTCATGGCGCCGGTTGCGAATAGGCGCATGAGTTCGTCTTCGAGCGAAAGATAGAAGCGGCTGGCGCCCGGATCACCCTGACGGCCGGAACGACCTCGCAGCTGGTTGTCGATCCGCCGGCTCTCGTGGCGCTCCGTGCCGAGCACGTAGAGGCCGCCGAGACCGAGCACGGTCTGCTTTTCTTTGGTGGTGATGGCCGAGTGATGAGTGACGCGTTCGCCGAAGCGAGCCTGCCCTTCTTCACTCTCCATCTCGAGGCCCTCGGCCCGGACGTCGCGTTCGGCGAGGCCCTCGGGATTGCCGCCAAGGAGAATGTCGACACCACGGCCCGCCATGTTGGTAGCCACAGTGATCGAGCCGAGTCGGCCAGCCTGAGAAATAACCTCGGCCTCGCGAGTGTGCTGCTTCGCGTTGAGCACCTCGTGGGGAATGCCACGTTTCTCGAGCTCTCGGGAGAGTTTCTCGGACTTCTCAACCGACACCGTGCCGACGAGTACCGGCTGCCCGGTTTCGTGCTTCTCGGCGAGGTCGTCGATGCACGCCGCAAACTTGGCGTCTTCGGTCTTGTAGATCAGGTCGCCGTCGTCGAGACGGGCGAGCGGACGGCTCGTGGGCACAGGAATCACGTGGAGCCCGTAGGTGCCCACGAATTCCGACGCTTCGGTTTCGGCGGTGCCGGTCATACCCGCGAGACGTTCGTAGAGCCGGTAGTAGTTCTGCAGGGTGATGGTGGCGAGGGTCTGGTTCTCCTCCTTGATGGACACACCTTCCTTCGCTTCCACGGCCTGGTGGAGACCATCGGACCAGCGGCGGCCATCGAGGACACGACCAGTGAACTCGTCGACGATCTTCACCTGGCCGTGCTCGATGATGTAATCCTTGTCGACCTTGTAGAGCTCCTTGGCTCGTAATGCGGCCTGGAGTTGGTGCACGAGGTTGGCCGACACTTGGTCGTAGAGGTTCTCGATGCCGAGTGCTCGTTCTACGGCGTGGATGCCTTCTTCGAGCGGAGCGACGGTGCGCTTCTCTTCGTCGACCTCGTAGTGCACATCGCGCTGGAGCCCCCGGGCAACGGAAGCGAACTTCACGTAGAGCTTTGCGGCATCAGCGACGCGGCCGGAGATGATCAGCGGAGTTCGAGCCTCATCAATGAGAATCGAGTCGATCTCGTCGACGATGCAGTAGTGATGGCCGCGTTGGACCTGCTTCTCACGAGACATCGCCATGTTGTCGCGGAGATAGTCGAAGCCAAATTCGTTGTTGGTGCCGTGGGTGATGGCGCAGGCGTATTGCGCACGCTTGAACGCTGGATCACGGTCGCCCGCGATCACGAGGCCAACATCGAGGCCCATCCAGTTGTAGAGCTCACCCATCCATTCGGCATCACGAGTGGCCAGATAGTCGTTGACGGTGACCACGTGGACACCCTTACCAGTGACGCCGTTGAGATAGATCGGAAGTGTCGACGTGAGCGTCTTGCCCTCGCCCGTCTTCATTTCCGCCACCCAGCCGAGGTGCAGCGATGCGCCGCCGACGAGCTGTACGTCGTAGTGGCGTTGCCCAAGCACACGGAACGCTGCTTCGCGAACCACGGCAAAGGACTCAATCAGGAGGTCGTCGGTCTCTTCGCCGTTGTCGAGGCGGGAGCGGAATTCGCCGGTCTTCGCCTTCAACTGGTCGTCGCTCAACGCCTGTGTCTCCGGCTCGAGCGCGTTGATGTCGGGAACCAACGCCTCAACAGCCTTTAGCTTTCGGCCTTCACCAGTGCGCAGAACTCGATCAAAGATGCTCATGACGCGTGCAACTCTACAGACCCGCTTCTCCCATCAGTGGTCGATCAGGCGACTCCGCACGGCGCAGAGCACTGCAGCAGTGAGCGACTCGAGCTGCTGCTTCTCAAGAATGTTGCCGACATGATTGCGGGTGGACGCCGCTGACAGGCCCAGCTGCTCCGCGATTCGTCCGTCGGTTGCACCTTCGGCCATTGCTTCGAGCACCGCGACCTCGCGAGGCATGAGGAGTGGCGCACGAACCGCGTCTTCCTCGCCGACGTCCGCTCGACGGGCCAGACGCGAGAACTCGGCCAGAAGCCCGCCGGCCAGAGCTGGCGAAACAAAACTGTGACCGCGGGCGACGCAGCGGGCCGACTCTGCGATGTCATTGATCGAGGTCTCCTTCAGGAGATATCCGGCAGCACCGGCTTTGATCGCCTCAAGAAGATCGTCGGGTTCGTCCAAGACGCTGAGCATCAGCACCAGGGTGGTCGGCATTGCCTCAAGAATTCGACGCGTGGCCTCGATGCCGTCGATACCCGGCATACGAACGTCCATCAAAATGACGTCAGGGGCGAGAGCGATTACTTCCGCCGCCGCCGCCACCGCCTCCGCGCCATCGGACGCCTCGGCGATGACCTCTAGGTCATCGGCGACCAGGGCGCGAAGATCGTCAGCGGGCAAAGACACCCCTTCAGCTGTCGGTCGCGGGTACCGACAGCTGAAGGGGTCGTCCGGGCGGTGGCGCTAGTCGGCCTCGTCGATCAGGCCAACATCGTTGTCGTCGCGTCGATACACCACCGCGCTGCGGCTGGTCTCGCTGTTGATGAAGAAGAAGAACCCGTGACCGAGTTCTTCCATCTTCTCGACGGCTTCGTCGGCGGACAGCGGAGCCAGATGGAAGCGCTTCGTGCGCACAATCCGCGGCAAGGGATCGTCTTCCTTCACCGCGGTGGCTGCCGCGGCGACCGCCACTGAGGCCGCTTCATCGGCCGTGTTCCGCAGCGAGTCGCCCGTGCCCTGGGTGCGGCGCTGGATCTTGGTGCGGAGCTTACGGATCTGACGTTCGAGCTTCGCTTCGGCGAGATCGATCGCCGTAAACGGGTCGGGACCGTGCACCTTGCATCGAATGTGATAACCGTGGCCCTTCAGGTGGACCTCGCAGAACTGCTTGTCAGCGATGCGCGGGTTTTGTGCCTCATCGAAGTGCACTCCCGCGTAATCCAAACCGTCGAGATATCGGTCGAGTTGCCCGATTTTCTCGTGGATTACCTCCTCCAGTTTCGGCGTGATGGTGACATGCCGTGCGCTGATGGAGACGTCCATTCTTAACCTCCGGAGGTTTGGGTTGTGAGCTGATCGTAGACGCCAAGCCGAGACTCCGCAGGGCGGTCAGGTACGCGGGCTTTCGTTGCAACCAATCCAATGACTTCGCCGGCGCAGCGAGAGCGGAGCACCGACGCCGCCGATCGCATCGTCGAACCGGTGGTGAATACATCATCGACAAGAAGCACACGAGGCTTGAACACGAAACGCCGACCGATCGGCGCAAAGTCGGGGCCCACCAGACGACCCTCGAGCTCCCGGGCCGTCTGGGCGACATTGTCTGTGCGCCGCAACGCTCGCCGCACGGGTAGCTACAGCCGCCGGGCGATTGCTCGAGCAAGTAACTCGCCCTGGTCGAATCCGCGCCGTCGGCGGCGGTCGCGTGATGCCGGCACCCACGCCACCACATCAGCACGCGGAGCCGCCTCGGCCATCGCTTCGGAAAGGTGGGTAACCGCCGCCGTTGCTCGGCCGTACTTCAGCTCGCGCACAAGTTCGGCGGCAGCCCCTTCGTGAGGCCATACCGCGACCAACCGAGTGAGTGAATCGATGGTGAGGTCGATGACGGGATCGGAGAGTTTGTGCATAGTCGGAAGCTACGACGGAGGTGTGACGCCGATAGTCGCGAGATGGTCAGGAGTCGAGGAGCGTTCCGACGTCCTTTGTCTGCACGTGGCCGGCCGCGTGCATCCATCGGAAGGTGTCGGCGAACGTCTCGGTGGCTGGCCGGAACACCACACCCGTCGCCTCGGTGGTCGCTGAGTCGTCGCCCGGCTTCGAGTTGAACATGTACTCGTAGCCGTCACTCGTGACAACAAGGTCTTTGCCGAACCGCTTCGCAACGTCGCCGAGCTTTCCCCAAACCCAGAAGAGTTGTCGGGGCAGCGGGAACGACTTCGCCGAGCCGAGCACATCTTCGATCACCTGCACGTTCGCGTCGGACGTGAGATACGTGCCCATGGCGAGATACCGATGGGCACCGCCCCCTGGGTGCATCGAGACGGCCATGATCTCGGCCAGGTCTCGGACGTCGACATAACTGCCGCTGAATCCCTTCGATTTCGGGAAGCCTTTCTCCAGCCACACCTTGAATGACTCGAGATTGATGGACTCGTTCCAGTCATCGGGCCCCATGATCCCGCTCGGGTAGATGATGATGACTGGCTTGCCGTCGTCCTGATAGCTCCGGGCGAGACGTTCGCAGGCCGCCTTCGTTCGTCCGTAGGCGCCGCGGTTGCCCACGACGGGATGATCGGCGGTTACAACGTCGGTTTGGAATGGGAAGAGCGCAGCGACGGACGAGACGTGAATGATCGGGTCGCATCCGGCCTCGACCGCGGCGCCCAACACATTGGTGGCACCGGCGAGGTTCGTCGCTTCCATCTCCGCCTCAGCATCGGGACTCGTCGCCACGACCGCAGCGGTGTGCACGACGGCGTCACACCCCTCGACCGCGGACCGGACGGACTCAGCGTCAGTGATGTCGCCCTCGGCAATCTCGACGGACGATGGGTCAACCCCCATCTGTGTCATCAGCGGCGCGACCTTGCTCGGAGTGCGGGCGAGTACTCGCACCTCGTGACCATCAGCCAAGAGTCGGCGGATCGCGTGGCTGCCGACGAAGCCCGTGCCACCGGTGACTAGGACCTTCACGCCTCGTCCCCTCCGGCGAACATCAACTCGACGAGATGTGCACGCTTTCCTGGGGTGGTGCGGGTTTCGATGTCTCGATGTCGCTGCTCGATCATGGGGTCGGCGAGCGCATCCGTGAACAACCAGAATTGGTTGTCGCGGATCGCATGGACGACCTGGGCGGCAACAACCGCCGG